>ERZ1292640.11-Hain-H43-02um-R1-11-length-213101-cov-23_pt2 | contig 85353 bp, 64 predicted proteins | sample MGYA00564404_ERZ1292640 | MGnify/ENA primary metagenome ERZ1292640 (study PRJEB36523, sample SAMEA6512636) | groundwater metagenome | collected 2019-01-08 | study: AquaDiva: Metagenomics assemblies of 32 groundwater samples
CGGGTGGGACCGGCTTCGACGGCGCGCTCGAACGCTTCCAAACGAGCCACAGGATCGCCCCGGCGACCAGGGCCTTGACCGCCGTTACGGCGACGAGCCCACCCACGCGCCACAGTCCGTACCCGAGGACCTGGCTGAGCCACTCCTGCGTGTCCCACGGCCGGTCCGCGGCCGTCCAGGAGAAGAGGTCCGTTGCGGGCAGCCGGCCCAGCCCGGCGATGGCCCGCCCGCACGCGAGCTGGAACCACACGTCGTAGTCCCAGACGCGGCTCCAGGCCATGCACACCCCGGCAGCGAACGCGAGGAGGGCGGGGCCCACGGGGTTGGCCTCGCTAGAAGAGCCGGAGTAGGAGGCCGGAGGCCGGCTTGGGGAGGAAGAACGTCGACTTCTGGGGCAGGGTCTCGCCGTCGAACGCGATCTGCGTGATCTGCGCCGACGAGGGTGCCGGCAGGCAGCAGGCGAGCACGTGCGGCGAGCGTAGAGCGGCCTGGACGGCCTCGGCGGCATCCCGCGTGAAGTCGACGGCCTTCACCCGCACGAGCTGCGGGAGGAGGTCGTGCAGCCGCGCGACCTCGAGCTGGCCGCGGGGCGCCGTGCCGGCCGGGAGCGGCGGCAGGTGCAGGAGCCAGGCGCCCGCGGCCCGGGAGCTGAACCCGAGCACGCCGCGCGCGGGCGCGGCGAGGGCAGCGCCGGCGCTCCGGCCCAGCTTCTCGACCTTACCGAACCGCCCGCAGTCCTGCGGCAGGGACGCGGGCACGGGCGCCTCGCAGGTGACGATGCGGTGATACGGCAGGATCTTGAGGCCCCGCTGCTCCGTGTTCGCGATGAGCGAGAGCATCCACTGGGCGTCGCGGTTGCGCCGGTGCCGGGCGCGGTAGAGCCAGGCCGAGTGGTAGCGGTGATGGCCGTCGGCGATGAAGAACGGCAGGCGGCGGACCGTGCGCTGGATCCGGGCCCGCGTCCGGGGCGCGTCGAGCGTCCAGAGCCGGTGGCGGCTCCCGGTCGCGTCGGCGGCCGCGATCGACGGAGGCTGGGCCTCGAGGCTCTCGAAAAGCAGGTTCATGGGGTCCGATGGAGAGCGGTAGAGCGAGATGATGGGCTCGAGGTTCGCGCGGGTGCCCTCCATGATCTTGAGCCGGTCCTCGACCGGGCCGGCGTGCACGGCCTCGTGCGGGAAGATCATGCCGGCCCCGAACGGCTCGAGCCGCAGGAGCCCGAGCACGCCCCAGAACTTCTGGACCGTTCCCTCGTGGACGAACTCCTGGCAGTACGCGTAGAAGGCGGGTTGGGGATCCTGGACGAGCACGCCTTCGTGAATCCACCGCCGCAGGCGCGCGCCGATGCCGGGGTAGTCGCGGCGGCGGCCGGGCGTGCCCAGCGTGAGGTGGACGATGTTGTGCGCGTGGAGCGCCGCGAGCCGTTCGTGGTCAGCCGGGCTGATGATGTCGTACGGCGGCGCGAGCAGGTCGGGCAGGGCCCGGCTCGGGGGGAAGTGGACGCCCGGAAACGGCGCGATCATCGCCATCGTTGGGCTATTGTAGGCCCTGCGCAGGACCCCGTGTGCGGGAACGCGCACGCGATGCGAGGAGTACGAGGCCGCCGCGGACCATCTGGATCACGTGCTCCAGCCGCCGGATGCGGGCCAGGTACCGCCAGATGATGCGCGGGCGCAGGTAGAACGCGCGGTAGGCGCGCGCGGCCCACGTTCGCAGGGCCTCCGCCGTGAAGCCGCGGGGGACGAAGACGGGGTTCAGGAGGTTCATCTTCCGCCAGTCGTCGTCGAGCGTGCCATAGCGGAGCAGGTCCGCGGCGACGGCCGTGCCCGGCAGGGGCGTGAAGAAGCAGGTCTGGAAGTCCGACAGCGGGAGCCGGCAGGCGAAGTCGATCGTGCGCTGAACCGTCTCCGGAGTCTCGCCCGGCAGGCCCATCATGAAGAAGCCCTTGACCCGTATTCCGGCCTCGTCCGTGAGCCGGACCGCCCGCTCGATGTCCGGGAGCTTCGTCCGCTTCGCGATCCGGTCCAGGATGTCCTGGTCGCCGGACTCGATCCCATAGCCGATCTGCCAGCACCCGGCCGCCTTCATGGCGCGGAGGGCCTCGGGGTCGGCGTAGTTCACGCGGGAGTTGCACGACCAGGTTAGGTCGAGCCCGCGCTCGCGGATGAGCTCGCAGATGCGCAGGAGCCGTGGCTTCGCGAGCGGGAAGATGTCGTCGTAAATCGTGAGGTCCCGGACGCCGAACCGGCGGACGAGGAACTCCATCTGGTTCACAACGTACTCGGCGGAGAACCCGCGCACGGCGTTCCCGAAGACGCTCCGGTCGCAAAATACGCAGAGCTCGGGACAGCCCCGGGCCGTGAACAGGGTGGCGGCCGGGAGGCGCCGGTACGTGTGCGCGGCGGGCCGGACCCGCCCGGGGAAGCCGGGCAGGAGGTCCCACGCCGGGAACGGCAGGCGGTCGAGGTCCCGGATCGGGGCGGGGCGCGCGGTCTCGGCGAACGTATCCCCGCGGCGCAGGACGAGGCCGGGCAGGTCCTCGGGGCGGCCGCCGTCGAGGAGCGACCGGAAGACCGGCACGATCGTGTCGTCGGCCTCGCCCACGACGCCGAGGTCGAACGCCGGGAACCGCCGCAGGGTGTCCGCGGGGAGTGCCGAAAGGTGGGGGCCCCCGAGGGCGATAGGGCGCGCGGGGTGCCGGTCCTTGAGGATCCCGGCCATCTCGGCGGCGTTGAAGATCGACGGCGTGAACGCGGTCATCCCCACGGCGTCGGGCGCGAAGGCCTCGGCCTCGCGGGCCGCCTCCGCGTACCCGAGCTGGCGGGAAGGCGCGTCGATGACGGCGACCGCGAACCCGGCGTCGCGCAGGATCGCGGCGAGCCCGGCGAGCCCGAGGGAGGGCATCGTGTTGCCCACTCCCTTGAAGCGTCCGTACCGCTCCTCGAGGCTGTGCGGGGGATTGACGAGCGCGACCCGGGGCTGACGCATCCTTCTGTTATAACGGCCTCAGGTCGGCCTTTGCCGGACGTTGCCACCGAAGCGGTGGTACCACCCGGGGGATATAATGCGCGCAGACGCATGACCCCGGCCGTCCTGCTGCTCCTGATCGCCGCTGCCCGTGCCGACGAGGCCGGGCTCTCCGGCGTGTCGATCGCGCCCGAAACCCCGCGGGCGATCTCCGCCCAGGTCGTCCGCGACGTGCGCGCCGATTTCCAGGCCGAGACCGACAAGGCCATGCGCGGGGCGTGGGCCTGGGCCACGGTGACGTTGAGCTCCGGGATCTACGCCGGGGTCGTGCTCGCGGGACACGGCGGCAACGATCCCGCGCTCAAGTACCTGTCTTTCGTCGGCGTCCTCGCCGGGCTCGTGGGCACCTTGCGCTCCGGCGCCCGGGCCCACACCATGGGAGCGCTCGGGGCCGGGCTGGACGAGGGGCTCAACGCTTCCGCCGGGGAGTCGTCGGTCCGGCTTTCCCCCGGGTTGGTGATGGACGCGAATGCGGAACTGCACCACCGGCGGAACCAACTGCGGAACGCTTCCCGCGGGGCCCTGCGCGCCGGCTGTGTCCTGCCCGTTCTGCTAGGCGGAATCGGGTTTTATGGACTCACCGTCAGCAGCGCGGGGGGTGACGAGCTGGCGGGGGTGGGGCTGGGCGGCGCCATAGTGATCGGGGGCCCGGCCATGCTAAGTTACTTTGGCCTTCAGGAGCGTCTGAAGCGGACCGAACGATTGGTGGACCGCTGGGATAACGCGCTTCTGGGTCAGGAGATGACGCAATGAGTGAAGCGAAGATCGTGCTGCCGGCCCTCCAGGGGCTGGAGCTGAACCTTCTTTACTGGGTCCTGGCCTCCGCCGGACTGGCGCTGGCCTACGGACTCTACCTGGCGATCAAGGTCCAGAGGGCGGACGCCGGACCGGAAAAAATGCAGGTCGTCGCCCGCGCCATCCGCGAAGGGGCGCTGGCGTACCTCAAGCGCCAGTTCAAGGTGATGGGGATTTTCGTGGTCGCGCTGGCGGCCGTCCTGTTCGCCCTCTACTGGCAGAACTACACCCCGGCTGACGGCCTGAAACCGGACGAGCTCGAGGCGGCCCTGCACCTGCGCATGCTCCTCTCGTGGGGCGTCGCCGGGGCCTTCCTCGCCGGCTGCGCGGCCTCCTACGGGGCCGGCTATGTCGGCATGACCTTCGCGGTCAAGGGCAACGTGCGCGCGGCGGCCCGGGCCCTCACGAGCCCGGCGGGCGCCATGACCGTCGCCTTCGACGCCGGCACGGTGTCGGGCATGTTCACGGTCGGGTTCGGCCTCCTCGGGGCCACGATCATCTTCCTCATCTTCAAGCAGGACGCGATGAAGATCCTGGTCGGGTTCGGGTTCGGCGGCTCGCTCGTCGCGCTGTTCATGCGCGTCGGCGGCGGCATCTACACCAAGGCCGCGGACGTCGGGGCGGACCTCGTGGGCAAGGTCGAGAAGAACATCCCCGAGGACGATCCCCGCAACGCGGCGACGATCGCGGACAACGTCGGAGACAACGTCGGGGACTGCGCCGGGATGGCGGCCGACGTGTTCGAGTCGTACGAGGTGACCCTGGTCGCGGCGATCATTCTCGCGGCGGCGACCCAGCTCGACACCGCGTTCCTTCAGATATTCCGGGACGCCCTGGGTCCGAAAGCCCCGCAGGCGGCGGTGGAGCAGGCGGCGTCCATGTACGCTCTCAAGCTCGTCGTGTTCGCGCTGCTGATCCGCGCGGTCGGCGTCGTGGCCTCGATCCTCGGGGTCTGGGCCGTGCGTCCCACCAAGGAGTCGATGAAGAATCCGATGCGCCCGATCAACACCGGGTACACGGTGGCCGTGGTCGTGGCCGGTCTCGGGATTTGGCTGTTGAACAAGTATTACCTGATTAACCCCGTGACGGGCCTGCCCGACTACCGGTTCACGTATGCGGGCATCAGCGGGCTCGTGCTCGCGTTCGTCACGCTGTGGCTCACGAACTACTTCGTGCACCCCGAGTACCGGCCGGTGCGTGAGGTGACGCAGGCGACCCGGTCCGGGGCGGCCCCGATGCTCATCGCGGGGCTGGCCGAGGGCATGGAATCGAGCGTCTGGGCGGCTCTCGTGATCGCGGGCACGATCATGACGTCGATCCTGCTCTTCCCCGAAAGCCAGGCGCTGGCGGCCTTCGGCATCGCGGTCGCCGGTCTCGGGCTCCTGTCCACGACCGGGTTCATCCTGGCGATGGACACCTTCGGGCCGATCACGGACAACGCGCACGGCATCTTCGAGATGTCGGGCGTGAAGAATGCGACGGCGAGCAAGTCGCTGGCCTGGATGGACGCCATCGGGAACACGACCAAGGCGCTCACGAAGGGTCTCGCGATCGCGACCGCGGTCATCGCGGCCATCTCCCTGTTCCGGTCGTTCATCGACGAGGCCGGGCTGGGAGCCATCGGCATCCAGGTCAACCTGCCGGACGTGTTCATCGGGGTCCTGATCGGCGGCGCGGTTCCGTTCCTGTTCTCCGCGTTCGCCCTGAAGGCCGTCGGCCGCGCGGCGTTCTTCGTCGTCGCCGAGGTCCGCCGGCAGTTCAAGCAGTTCCCCGGGATCATGAAGGGCACGCAGAAGCCCGACTACGCCGCGTGCGTGGACATCGTCACGGCGGCGGCGCAGAAGGAGCTCGTGGGTCCCGGCCTGGTCGCGATCGCGGCTCCCGTCTTCACGGGATTCCTGCTCGGGCCCGCCGCGCTCGGCGGCTTCCTGTGCGGGGCCATCCTGACGGGCCAGTTGCTCGCCGTGTTCATGGCGAACACGGGCGGGATCTGGGACAACGCCAAGAAGACGATCGAGGACGGCCTCTTCGGCGGCAAGGGCACGCCGGAGCACAAGGCCGCGGTCGTCGGGGACACGGTCGGGGATCCGTTCAAGGACACGGCCGGCCCGGCGCTCAACCCGCTCATCAAGGTCATGAACCTCGTCGCGTTGCTCATCATCCCCGTGGTGATGAAGTTCAACAAGACGCCGACGGGCTACGGGGTGGCGGCGGTGATGGCCGTGCTCGTGGTCGTGGCGGTCATGATGAACCGCTCCGGGAGCCTCGGAGGGAAGAAGAAGTAGCCTCCTGCTCAACTTGCCGGGCCAGCAGGCCGGGATGCGCGTTGCATCCCGGCCTGACTGTGTCCTGACGGGGGTCGTCGCCACGGGCCGCCGCATCGGCTACCATATCGGGCATGGCTGACATCGCCTTCCTCGGTCTCGGGGTCATGGGCGCGCCCATGGCCGGCCACCTCCTCGACGCGGGCCACCGGGTCGCGGTCTGGAACCGCACGCTCGCCAAGGCCGCGCCGTTCGGCGCCCGCGGCGCCCGGCTGGCGGAGTCACCCGCGGACGCGGCGCGGGGCAGCGAGGCCGTCTTCCTCTGCGTGGGCGACACGCCCGACGTCGAGGCCGTGCTCTTCGGGGAGGCCGGCGTCGCGCACGGGCTCGAGACGAACGCCCTCGTCGTCGACCACTCGACGATCTCGCCCGCGGGGGAGGCGGGGTTCGCCGACAAGATCCGGCGGCTGGGCGGCCGCTTCCTCGACGCGCCGGTGACGGGCGGGCAGAAGGGCGCGATCGCGGGCACGCTCTCGTTCATGGTCGGCGGCGAGGAGGCCGACCTCGAGCGCGCGAAGCCCTTCCTGCTCGCGATGGGAAAGAAGGTCTTCCACGCCGGCCCGGTCGGGTTCGGCCAGAAATTGAAGCTCGTGAATCAGCTCGTCTGCGCCGTCCACCTCGTGGCCATGAGCGAGGCTCTAACTTTCGCGAAGGCGCAGGGGCTGGACCTCAAGCAGACGCGCGAGCTCCTGATCAGCGGGGCGGCGGGGTCCTGGGCCCTCGACGTCTACGGCGAGAAGGTCCTGAACGACGACTACGCGCCCGGGTTCTTCCTCAAGTGGCAGGCGAAGGACATCCGCATCGCCATGGACGCGGCTGGTGAGCTCGGGCTCGCCCTGCCCGGCCTCGAGCTCAGCCACGAGCGCCTGCAGGCGGCCCTCGCCCGCGGGCTTGGGGACGAGGGGTCGCACGCCGTGTACAAGCTCTACTCGTGACGCCCGTGGATCGACTGGCGCGCTGGCGTGGGCCCGTCCGCATGATCCAGCCGAACCTCCGGATGACGGACGCGCGCGGCCTCGACGGGCGCGCCCTGGTCCGGCAGTGCGTGTCCCACGGCGCCAACGCGATCCTGGCCAACGGCGGCGGGATCGTGGCCTGGTACCCGACCGGCCTGCCCTGGCACTGGCACAACCCGCTTCTGGAACGGGACTATGTCGGGGAGGTCACGGCCGAGGCCCGTCGGCGGGACGTCCGGGTCCTGCTCCGCATGGACTGGAGCTGCCTCGTTCCCGAGATCGGCCGCAAGCACCGGGACTGGCTCGCGCTCGACGCGGATGGGCGACCCCGGGTCGAATGGCCCGGCACGTCCCGGCCTCTCCTGCGCACGTGCCCGAACCGCCCGTACTGGCGCCGGATCGCGTTCCGCGGCCTCGAGGAGCTCATGAGCCGGTACCCGTTCGACGGGTTCTTCTTCAACGCCTGGGACCTGCCCGACTGCCGGTGCCCCGAGTGCCAGGCCGAATGCCGCAAGGCCTTGGGAGAGCCGATCCCGCGCCGGATCGACTGGGGGTCCGCGTTCGGCCGCGCGTATCTCGTATTGCGGGCCACGCGGCACGCGGCGTTCACGAAGGACCTCGCGGCGCGGATCCGCCGTTTCTCCCCGGCGACGCTCCTCTCCGTCGACTTCCATCTGACCAACGACAACCCGCACCACCTCGGCCGGGCGGCCTGGGACGGCGCCCTGCTCGCGGATGCCGTGGACCTCGTCACGGTCGAGGCCTTCAACTTCCTCAACCGGCCCCGGCCGCACTGGGGGCACTGGGCCGACGAGGAGGCGAAGATGATCCGAAGCTTTCCGTCCGGAAAGCCCGGGATCGTCCTGCTCTCCGGTTCCGAGCGCGGCATGGGCCGCCGGCCCGCCCAGCCGCCGGAAGCGATCGCGAGGGATATCCTCGCGATCGCCGACCATGGGGCGATTCCCTGCGTCGCGGTCTCCGGCGATTTCCGGCAGGAGGACCCGGCGGTCTTTCCGGCGACCAAGCGGGTGTTTCGCGCCCTCGCCCGCCGGCCCGCGTCCGCCCATCCGCCGTCGACGCGGGCAATAGTGGCGGTCGTCTATGGCCAGCGGACCATGGACCTTTACGGCGGCGAGGCGAGCCGGGAGCGCGCGCTCTTTCACTACCGCGGCTGGTATGAGGCGCTCGACGCCGCAGGCGTCGCGTTCACGGCGATTCACGACGGCGTCCTGGCCGAGGTTCTGGGCACCCGGAAAGGCCTCCGCGTCCTCGTCCTGCCCAACGTCGCGTGCCTGTCGGACGCCGACTGCCGGGCCGTGGACACCTGGGTGCGCGCGGGCGGGACCCTCGTCGCGGACTTCGAGACATCGCGGTTCGACGAGTCCGGCCGCCGCCGTGGCAGGTTCGGGCTGCGGTGCCTGGGCCGCCGGCCGGGGAAGGTTGCCAGATTCGGCGGGTCATGGTTCGCCGTCGAGGGCGCCGCCGCGCGGCAGTGGGTTCCGGGCCGCGCGAGCATCTTCCCCGTCGCGGGCGAGTTCCTCGAGACGCGGGGCCCGCGGCGCGGCGTGCTCAACCTCCTCGAGTGGTCGTACAACAACAAGCCCGAGTGGTCCCAGCCCGATCGCGCGACGGACCAGGACGGCCTCTACGTGTCGCGATTCGGCCGCGGGCGCGTGCGGTATCTCCCGTGGACGCCCGGCAAGCTCTACCACCTCTGCGGCAGTCCCGCGCACGCGCGCCTGATGTATCGCCTCGCGCGCGCCTGACGGGGCCATTCAAGCCCCACGGACGACCGTGTTAAGATGGATTTCGCCCCGAAGGAGGATGTTTTAAGCCATGCTGTTGGACGCAATTGCCGGCCTTTTCTCCAGCGACATCGCGGTGGACCTGGGCACCGCGACGACGCTGGTCTACGTCAAGGGCGAGGGGATCGTCCTCATCGAGCCCACCGTGGTCGCCATGTCGAGGACCACGGGCTACATCCAGGCCGTCGGCAACGAGGCCAAGGCCATGATCGGCAAGGCCCCGGGCTCGATCGCGGTCATCCGCCCGCTCAAGGACGGCGTCATCTCGCACCTGCCTGCTGCCGAGTACCTGCTCCGCCACTTCATCGAGCGCGTGCATAAGCGCCGGACCCTCGTTCGCCCCCGCGCCATCGTCTGCGTTCCCTCCGGCATCCGCGACCCCGAGCGCCGGGCCGTCCGGGACGCGGTCGAGCAGGCGGGCGCCCGCCGCGTGTACCTCGTCGAGGAGCCGCGGGCGGCTGCCCTCGGGGCGGGGCTGCCGATCGAGGAGCCGTCGGGGAACATGATCGTGGACATCGGGGGCGGCACGACCGAGGTCGCGGTCATCTCGATGGGCCAGACGGTCGCGGGCCACTCCGAGCGCGTCGGCGGCGACGAGCTGGACGAGGCCATCGTCGACTACCTCCGCCGCTCTTACAACGTCCTCATCGGCTACTCGTCCGCGGAGCAGGTCAAGGTCCAGATCGGCTCCGCCTACCCGCTCAAGGAGGAGCTCCGGATGACGGTCAAGGGGCGCGACCTCGTGACGGGCCTGCCGCGCACGATCGAAATCTCGTCGCAGGAGATCCGGCAGGCGCTCGAGGAGCCCCTGCTCTCGATCGTGGGCGCGATCCGGGGCACGCTCGAGCGCACGCCGCCCGAGCTCTCGGCCGACCTCACGGACCGCGGGATCGTGCTCGCGGGCGGCGGGTCGATGCTCCGCAACCTGGACCTCCGGATAGCGGAGGAGACCGGGGTCGCCGTCCACCGGGTCGAGGACCCCGTGAGCTGCGTCGTGCGCGGGGCGGGCAAGCTCCTCGACGGCCGGGGCGACCTCCTCGAGCTCATGGCCCTCGAAGACCACGAATTCCCAGAATATACGTGAGGTGTTCCCTGGAAGGCTGACCGGTGAGATTGGGACGGCATAATCGTCCCCGGCTCCTGCCCGGGATTTCCCGCCGGCGGCGGCTCCGGGGGCGTGGCACCCGCGAGGCCCTGGGCCAAATCTGGCAGAGCGGCGGCCTCCTCATCCTCGGGATTCTCGCAGCCGGCATGACCGCCTTTCCCAACGAGACCCTGACCGCATTGCGGCCGATCGCGTCGCTGGCCGGGTTCGGCTGGCGCCTCGGGCTCGGCGGCGTCCAGGCGGTCCAGGACGCGACGGCCGCGGGCGCCCGCGGGCTACGCAGCCTCTCGTCGCTGGCGCGCGAGGCCCGCGAACTCGAGCACCAGCTCCAGTCGCTGGAGCAGCGCACGGTGCTGAAGGAGGAGCAGCAGCGGGAGCTGGTGCGGCTCCGCCGACTCCTGATGCTCAAGGACGAGACGGGAAGCCCTACGATCACGGCCCGCGTGATCGGCGGCGACCCGAGCTCGTTCTTCTCGTCGCTCGTGCTCGACGTGGGCGCCGAGGACGGCGTGCGCGAGGGCCAGGCGGTCGTCGCGCCCGCTGGCGCGGTCGGCCGGATCCTGAGCGTCGGCCCCGCCTCCTCCGTCGCGCTCTGGCTCTGCGACCCCCGCAGCCGCGTCACCGCGTACGTCCAGCGCGGCCGGGTCAAGGGCGTCCTCGCGGGCACGGGCACCGGGTGCGTGGTCCGGTATCTGGCGGCCGGCGACGACGTCAAGGTCGGGGACCGCGTGCTCACGGCGGGAGGGGACAGCGCGTTCCCCAAGGGCATCCTCATCGGCGTGGTGAAGGAGGTCCGCCGGGACGGCATCCTGCTCGCCGCGGAGCTGGTCCCCGCGGTCAGCGTCCGGCGGCTCGAGGAAGTGCTGGTGCTGACGCGGGGCGCCGCGCAGGCGCCCTGAACCGGTGAAGCTTCTCGCGCAGGCGGCGCTTCTCGCCATCGCCCTCATCGTGGACGCGTCGCTCGCGCTGACCCTGCCCCTGCCCGGCGGCCGGCCCCTCCTCTTCGCGGCGTTCGCGACCGCGGTGGCCCTGCGCGAGGGCGCGCTCGCCGGCGGCGCGTGGGGCTTCGGGGGCGGCCTCGGACTGGGCCTGCTCTTCGCCGACGGGCGGATCGGCGCCCGCGCGCTCGGCGGCCTCCTCGCCGGCAGCGTGCCGATCTGGTTCCGGCGGATCGTGTTTGTGCACCGCTGGACCGGCCAGCTCGCGATCGGCGTCGTCTCGGGCGGCCTCTACGGCGCCACGCTCCTCGCGGTTTCGTGGGCCCGGGGCGACGTCACGGGGGTCGTCTTCCCGCTGCTCCCGTGGCTCGCGCTGGATGCGGTCCTGACCGGCGTCGCGGCCCCCGTGTTCGTCCGCCTCCTCGACGTCGTCGAGCGGCGGGTCTAGGGGGCCCGGAGTGCGAACGCGTTCCTGGCACCTGCGCATCAACGTCGTGGCCTACGCGATCGGCCTCGGACTATTCCTGCTCCTGCTCCGGTTCGGGTTCCTGCAGATCGTGGAGGCGGGCCGGTACCGGACGGCCGCGGACGAGAACAGCATCAGACTCTACCCGCTGGCGGCGCCACGGGGCGAGATCACGGACCGGCACGGCGACGTGCTGGCGACCAGCCGTCCCTCGTTCCGCGCCTCGCTCGTGCCCCGGCAGCTCCCCGAGGACGAGACCGAGCGCGAGGCGGCGGTGGCCGCGTACGTGCGCGCGCTGGAGCTGGACGCCGACTGGCTGGCGGGCCGGCTGGCGGAGTCGTGGGAAACGCCGATCACGCCGATCCGGCTCGCCGGCGGCCTGTCCACGGAGATGATCGCGCGGCTCGAGGAGCGGCGGCGCCAGCTTCCCGGGCTCGTGATCGAGGAGGAGCCCCTGCGCGTGTACCCTTACGGCAACCTGGCAGCGCACATGCTCGGCTACATCGGCGAGGTCAGCCTGGCCGAGCTCCAGGAGATGGGCGGCCGGTACGTGCCCGGCGACCTCGTGGGCAAGTTCGGCGTCGAGGTCATGGCCGAGCGGTTCCTCAAGGGCGACAACGGCGGCCTCGAGGTGGAGGTGGACGCGCGCGGGCGCCAGGTGGTCCTGCGCGGGCGGCGTCCGCCCCGGTCCGGGATGAAGGTCGTGCTCACGATCGACCGGCGGCTGCAGGCGCGCGCGGAGGAGCTGCTCGGCGACCGGAAGGGCGCCGTGATCGCGATGGAGGCCCAGACGGGCGAGATCCTGGCGATGGCCGTGAACCCGCGGTTCGACCCGAACTGGTTCGCGACGGGCCGGATATCCATGGCGCGCTGGCAGGCGGTCCTGAACGATCCCGGCACGCCGCTTCAGAACCGCGCCATCCAGGCCCTCTACGCGCCGGGGTCGATCTTCAAGATCGTGACCACGTCCGCCGGGCTGGAGACGGGGGAGCTCAACGAGGAGAAGACCTACGAGTGCGGAGGCATCTTCTGGATCAAGACCTGGTCGTACAAGTGCTGGAACGAGGCCGGGCACGGCTGGCTCAACGTCGAGCAGGCGCTCGTGCATTCGTGCGACATCTTCTTCTACAAGAGCGGCCTCTCGCTGACCGTCGACTCGCTGGCGAAGTACGCCGAGCTCTACGGGTTCGGCGAGCCGACGGGGATCGACCTGCCGAGCGAGAAGGGCGGGCACGTCCCGACGCGGGCCTGGAAGGAGCGGCTCTTTCACCTGCCCTGGTTCCCGGGGAACACGGTGCAGATGGCCATCGGCCAGAGCTACCTCCTGTGCACCCCGCTCCAGCTCGTCCAGCTCCTGGACCTCGTGGCGCTGGAGGGCCGGGCGGTGCGCCCCCACGTGGTGCGGCGGGTGGAGGACTCCGGTGGCCGGGTCGTGCAGGAGGTGCGGCCCCAGATCTCGCGGCGGCTCTCGATCGCGCCCCAGACGTGGGCCCTGCTCAAGCGCGGACTCTGGGGCGCCGTCAACTACTCCTCCGGCACCGGGTTCCGCGCGCACCTCCCGCGGCTGTCCGTCTCCGGCAAGACGTCGACGATCCAGAACCCGCACGGCGAGAACCATGCCGCCTTCGCCGGCTACGCGCCGTCGGACCAGCCCGAGATCGTGGTCGCGACCTTCATCGAGCACGGGCTCGCGGGCGGGACGCTCGCGGCGCTCATCACCCGGTCCGTGATCTCGGCCTGGGACGACCTCCGGCGGGGGGTCGAACCGGAGGCCGACATGCCGGCGCTTCCGGTGACCCCTCCCGGGGCGCCGACGGGAGACTGACGTGTGGTACCGCGTCCGCCGGTTCGCCGCGAGCCTCAACTGGCTCCTCCTCGCGTGCCTCCTCACGCTCATGGCCGCGGGGTGGGCGCTTGTGCTGTCGGCCACCCTGCCCTCGGGCCAGGATGGCCCCTGGCCCGTGCCCGCGTTCGCGCTCCGGCAGGCGGTCTGGGCGACGCTCGGACTGGGTGCGCTGGTGGCCGGGGCGATGGTGGACTACCACGTGCTCCTGCGGCTCGGCCCCTGGATCTACGGCGTGGGCGTAATGCTGCTCACGCTCGTGCTCGCCGTGGGCCACACGAGCTTCGGGGCCCGCCGGTGGTTCGCGATGCGCGGGGTGTTCATGCAGCCGGGGGAGTTCACGAAGGTCGGCGTGCTGCTCGTCCTCGTGCGGCTGGCGGCGGGGGGCGGGCGCGACCCGAATCCGCTGCGCCCCCGGTTCATCCCGCGGTGGCTTCCCGTGAGCCTGATCGCCCTGGCGCTCCCCGTCGCGCTCATCCTGGGCCAGCCGAACCTCGGGACCGCGCTCCTGCTCGTCCTCTCTGCCCTCGCGGTCTGGCTCGTCGCCGGGCTGCCGTGGTCGCTCATCGCCGGCAGCATTGCGGCGGCCGCCGGCACCGCGCCCGTGGTCTGGTCGTTCCTCAAGGACTACCAGCGCGCGCGCATCCTCAACTTCCTGAACCCGTACCGCGATCCGCTGGGCGGCGGCTACACGGTCATCCAGGCCGTGACCGCGATCGGCTCCGGCGGTCTGACGGGCCGGGGCTTCATGGAGGGGCCGCAGAACCGGCTCCGGTTCATCCCCAAGCACCACACCGACTTCATCGTGTCCGTGCTGGGCGAGGAGCTCGGGTGGGTCGGCTGCCTCACGCTCGTGTTCGTGTACCTCCTCCTGTACCTCGAGGGCCTCCGGATCGCGCACCGCGCCCGCGACTACGTGGGGATGCTCCTCGCGGTCGGCATCGTGTCCCTGCTCGCGTCGCAGACGATCATCAACCTCGGGATGAACGTCGGCGTCGTGCCCGTGACCGGCCTGCCCCTGCCCCTGTTTTCCTACGGCGGCTCGTCGATGTTGATGGCCTGCTGGCTGCTGGGTATACTGCTCAACGTCGGCCGCCAGCGCCGGCGATAATCCGATGGCCAGCCAGGAAGTCCTCATCGAGATCGAGCCCTGGGAGGAGCGCGTCGCGATCCGCGAGGCGGGCGTGCTCTCCGAATTCGCGCTCGAGCGCCCCGGCGACGTCCCCCGCGTGGGGAGCGTCTACCGGGGCCGCATCGTCGGGTTGCTGACCAGCGTGGGCGCGGCCCTCGTCGACATCGGGGAGGGGGACTCCGCGTTCCTCCCCTTGAGGAACTCCGAGACGGAGGAGGTCCAGGCCGCTCATCGCGGCGATGCCGTGCTCGTCCAGGTCACGAAGCGCCCGCTCGGGGGCAAGCGCGCGCAGGTCACGCGCCAGATCAGCCTCGCCGGTCGGTACGTCGTCCTCATGCCCGGGGGCTCGCCGCTCAAGATCTCGCGCCGGATCGCGGACGAGGCCGAGCGCGCGAGGCTGGAGGCCGTGCTGGCGTCCCTGCGGCCGCCGGACGCCGGGCTCGTGGCGCGCACGGCCGCGCTGGGTCGCACCGCCGAGATGATCGCCCCGGACCTCAAGGCCCTCCAGGTGGAGTGGGAGCGTATCGCGAAACTCGCCATCGACGCGCCCGTGCCCTCGTGCCTGCGCGTCGCCCCGCCGCTCCGGGTGCGCGCCCTGCGCGACATGTGCGGCCCCGGCGTCGAGCGCATCCGGCTCTCGGGCGACGACGGGGGGGCGCTCCTGGCGTTCGCCCGCGACCGCTACCCGGACCTCGCGGGCGCGATCGAGCGGGACCCGCAAGGCGGCCTGTTCTGGCGGACGGGGCTCGAGGCCGAGCTGGAACAGCTCTTCGAGCGCCGGGTCTTCCTGAAGTCGGGCGGGAGCCTCGTCTTCGACTTCACCGAGGCACTGACGGTCGTGGACGTCAACTCGGGCCGGCCCTTCGAGGAGGGCTCGCCCGAGGAGACCGCCCTGCGCACGAACCTCGAGGCCGCGCAGGAGATCCCGCGCCAGCTCAAGCTGCGCGGCATCGGCGGCATCATCGTCGTGGACTTCATCGACATGCCGAACCCCGAGCACCAGAAGCAGATGATGGAGGTCCTGGAGGCCGCGCTCCGGCACGACCGCGTCAAGACCCAGGTCGCCGTCCTTTCGCCTCTCGGGGTCGTCGAGATGACCCGCAAGCGCGTGGACGACACCCCGTACCACCACCTGACCGAGATGTGCCCGACCTGCGGGGGTCGCGGCCGCACGCTCGCCCCGGCGACGCTCGTGATCCAGGTGGCGCGCAAGGTGCTCCGGCTCATCCGCGAGGGCGGCCGCGAGCCCGTGACCGTGCGGGTACACCCGCGGCTCGGCGTCCTCCTGCGCGAGGACTCGCACCTGCTGGAGGCGAGCCTCCACGACCAGGGCCGGGCGAATATCGTGATCGCGGACGACGCGTCCCTGCCCTACGAGCAGTTCCGGGTCACCGCCGCGGAGGGCTAGAGCTTCCGCCCCTCGTCGAGCATGGCGAGGTAGTTGTCCAGGGGGATGTAGTTCGCGACCGTGTTGCCGGTCCCGAGGCAGAACCCGCCGCCGGGCTGGCAGGTCTTCACCGTCTCCCGCACCCGGGAGCGGATCCTCTCCTCGTCGGCCCGGATCAGGAAGTCGAGGTCGAGCCCGCCGAGCAGGGAGAGCCGGTGCCCGTACGCGACCTTGGCGTCCGTGATCTTCTCGATCGTGTCCTCCCACGAGTGGATTCCGTCCAGCTTCACGTCCTCGATCAGGTCCTCGAGAATCGCGGCGCGGCAGCCGCACGCGTGCAGGATGTACGGGTGGCCCGCGGCGTGCGACATCGCGGCCAGCCGCTTGTGGCCGGGCAGGACGAACTCGCGCATGTCCTTGGGGCTGAACAGGAGCTGGGTTTTGAACCCGAGGTCGTCGGACGCCCACGTGATCTTGACCCGCTTCGACTGGAGCATGACCTTGAGCCAGGCTTCCTCGCGTTCGACCACGCGCTTCGTGATCTCGGCGAGCAGGGGACGGTCCTCGTGGAGGGCGATGCACAGGGTCTCGTACCCCATGAGCCAGCAGAGGTACTCGCAGAAGTGCCCCTGCCGCGCGACGATGCACATGTCGTCCGGCAGGTGCTTCTCGAACCACTCGAGCGCGCGGGTGTCCGCCTCGCCGACCTTCGGCCACGGGTACTTCTCGAGCTCCTCCCAGTTCGTGATGAGCCCCTTGTCCTCGTGGATCCATTTCCGCTCCCCGCGCTTCTGGCCGGCTTCCGTCGTGTCCTCGGCCTTCAGTCCCTCGCCGGTGTCCAGCCCGCCGACGGAGGTGCCTACCCACTCGTAGCCGAGGAACCGCTGCATCGCGATCGACCGCTTCCAGCCGAAGTCGGGTGCCGACCGGTCGAGCCCCCTGGTCACGCCGTACCGCTGGTCGACGGCCTCCTCGATCTCCCAGTCCTGGAAGAGTTCGATATTGAAGACCCGCGACGGGGTGCCCTGCCGGCGGATGTTGCGGACGAGGGCTTCCCAGTCGAGCTTGTGAACCTCGGTGAACGGTTTGAAGTCGCGCATGGGCGTCATCTTACTCCTTCAGCGGCTTCCATCGCAGCCGGTAGCCCTCGACTTCCCGGGCCCGGCGGGCGTCGTCCCAGCCCAGCAGCGGTGCCGCGACGGCGGCCGCGGCTTCGGCGGCGTCGGTGCCCCGGCAGACGCACGTGTGCGTGATCCCGAGCCGCCGGACGAGCAGGTCCTCGAGGTCCCCGGCCATCTCCGCGCGGATCGCGTGCACGATCTCGCCCCGGATATGCCACGTGTGCGGACAGAGGGGGTCGAGTCCGCCCGGTATACTGCCCGCGGCCTCGAGCACCTGCGTCGTCCGGGCTCCGTAGCGGGCGAGGAGTCGTTCCCACGACGGGGGACGAGTTTCGACGTCCGGAGAAACTCGTAAGACACCCGTTTCGGGTGTCCCAAGGCCAGGCGGAGGAGGGGCCGACGCGACGGCTCCCGGCAGGGGCAGGTTCGCCGTCGGGCACGGCGTCCTCTTCCTGCCCAGCAGGTCCTCGATCCGGTCGGTCGCCTGCTCGGCCATCTCGCGGTAGGTCGTGAACTTGCCGCCGAGCACGGAGAGGAGCCCCGGCGGCTGTTCCCTGATCGAGTGCTCGCGCGAGCTCGCGGACGGGTGAAGCGCGCTTCCCGCCAGCAGCGGACGCACGCCCGCGAACGCGGAGACGACGCGATCGGGATGGATCCGCAGGGCAGGCAGGGCCGCGGCCGCCGCGTCGAGCAGGTACTGGATCTCCGTCGGCTCCGGCTCGGCCTTCCCGGGATCGCCGGCGAAGTCCGTGTCCGTTGTGCCGATGAGCGTGAGGCCGTTCCACGGCAGGATGAAGAAGACGCGGTGATCGATCTGCGTTCGCAGGATCATGGCCGTGTCCACGAGCCGGTCGCCGTAGACGACGTGGACGCCCTTGGTCGGTCGCAGCACGGGCCGGCCGGCCCTGCCCGCGAGGCCGAGCACGGCGTCCCCCCACGGACCCGCTGCATTGACCACGAGGCGGGCCGCGACCTCGAAGTCGCGCCCGTCGGCCCGGATCCTGGCGCCGGTCACGCGGCCCGCCGCGTCCCTCGTGAACGCCGCGACTTCGGCGTGGTTGACCACGACCGCGCCCGCTTCGGCCGCCGCTATCGCGTTCTCGAGCGTGATCCGGGTGTCGTCCATCTGGCCGTCGTAGTAGAGGGCGCCGCCGACGAGCTTGCGGCCCACGAGCCCGGGCTCCTTCCTGATCAACTCGGCCGCGGAGAGGAACCGGTGGCTCCGGATCCGGTTCCGCCCCGCGAACGCATCGTACAGGAAGAGCCCGATCCGGAGCATCCACATGAACGGCGGCCAGCCGTTCCCGCGCTCGTAGGGCAGGAGGAACGGGTAGGGGCGGACGAGGTGCGAGGCGAGCCGCAGGAGGCGCTCGCGCTCGCGGACGGATTCCATGACCAGTCCGAGGCGTCCCTGCTCGAGGTACCGCAGGCCCCCGTGGGCGAGCTTGCTCGTCCGGCTCGACGTTCCCGCGGCGAAGTCGTCGCGCTCGACGAGGGCGACGCGGAGTCCGCGCAGGGCGGCATCCCGGGCGATCGAACACCCGACGATCCCGCCCCCGACGATGAGAACGTCGAAGGGTGTGCCTCCCAGCGCTTCCGGCTCCCGGCGCATGGGTCCATCATATAATCAGAGGGATGCGTCTCGTTGCCTGCCTCCTTGGCCTGATCCTCGCGCGACCGGCGGCCGCGGACGGGGCCACCGACCCCGGGGGGGCGCTGGGCTCGACCAGCACCCGGCTGATGGGCGTCGTCACCGTCTTCGCCGGGTACGCGGGGACGTCCATGGGCAAGGTGAGGGCGGCCTTCGACGACAGCTACGGCGCGAGCGTCCGGGCGGCGCGGGACGCCGGCGGGTCCGGCACGGCCTCGATCAGGACACCCGGGTTCTTCCAGTGGGGGGCGGAGGCCGGGATCGGGGCGACGGAGAATCCGGCCGGGTTCCTGGTGCGGTTCGTCTCGTACGCGCCGGCGACCCTCACCGCCAAGATGGAGTACCAGCTCGGCGTGTTCTCGGTGCACGAGGAGACGAACGTGGATCTTTCCCTCGTGGCCGGGCTGGTCGGGCCCTGGGTCAACATCCGGGCGGGCGGGTTCAACATCCGGGGCACGGCACTCGCGGGTCTCGCCCGGCTGACCGGCACCTGGAAGATCGCGGGCGCCTCCACGTTCGACTTCAGCCCGTTCGGGATCTTCACTTCCACCTGGGGCGGAGACATCCCCGTGGAGGGGACCGACATGACCTGGGAGGTGGATCTCGAGGTCACGCGCGAGGTCGCGAGGAACGTCGAGGCCTTCGCCGGTCTCGGCTACGGCGGGGCCTCGATCGGCACGGTCAAGGTCAGCTCTAACCGGGACCTCGACGGCGACGGGATTGCCGAGTACCCGGCCGGCATGGTCATGATCCGGGATGCGGAGGGCCGGCCGGTGCCCTTCGAGCTGGGCGGCATCCGCGCCCGCGCCGGCCTCCTCTTCCGGCTGTAGCTCCCCACGGCTTCCCGCATGCTATGCTGGGCCCGATGCACCGCATAGCCGTCCTCTGCCTGGCGGGTCTCCTCCTTGCCCGGCCCGCCGCCGCGGCGCCGTCCCTCTCCTCCGCCGACCCCGAAGAGGTCAAGCGCGCCGTCGCGAAGTTCCAGAAACTCGAGAAGGTCGAGCAGGACCAGAAGCTCTCGGATCTCATCGACCGGCTCGGCCACGCCGACGAGGCGAAGCAGGTCGAGGCCGAGACCGCCCTCCGGAACCTCGGCGACCTCGCCGTCCCCGCGCTCGTGGGCGCCCTCAAGGTCCGTCGCGGCCGCCCGCCGCAGCGCGCCCGCATGGTCGCCGTCCTCGGTACGTCCGCCGGCCGCGGCTCCCCGGCGACACAAGCCGCCGTCCTCGATGCCCTCGCCTGGGTCCTGACCGAGGAGGCCCCCGTCGGCTCCGCGGCGGGGGAGGAGCTGTTCAAGGCCGGGGAGGCCGCCGTCCCGCTCCTCGCGAAGAAGGTCGAGGCCGGCGCCGACGGCGAGAAGGTCGAGTCGCTCAAACTCCTCGGCCGGCTCGGGGCCGCCGCTAGCCCAGCGATCCCGGCCATGACCGGGCTCCTGACCTCGTCCGCGGCGTCCGCGACCGCCAAGGACCAGGCTCTCGCAGTCCTCGAGCCGCTCTGGGGCGCGGAGATGACCGTGCCGAAGGAGCTCTGCGACGGGCTCCAGGACCCCGCCTCGCGCTCCCGGCTCCTGCGGTTCTACGAGACCCGGAACCCCGGCGAGTGCCTCGAGCCGCTCGCCCGCCTCCTGCCGGCCGCCGAGCCCGCGGACCAGGTCCGAATTCTACGATCACTGGGCAAGGCGGGCGCCCCCGGCTTGGCGTTCGTCCTCGACATGGACAAGGTCGCGACCGCCTCCGCCGCCCCCGCGGTCGCCTCCGAGGCCGCCAAGACGATCCAGTGGCTGATGGGGCAGGCCGGCGCGCCGGAGCTTCCGCTCGTCGCCGACGCCTTGCAGAAGGGGACCCCGCCGACGCGGAAGGAGGCCGCCGCCGCCGCGGGCCGGATCGGGGCCGCCGCGGCCGGCCTCGTCGCGCGCCTCGTCGCGAACCTCAAGCCCGGGAACGAGGCCCTCGAGACCGAGGTGCTCAAGAGCCTGGAGGCGATCGGGACGACGGCCGCCGTGGACGCCGCGAAGACCTACCTCGGCCGGCAGGAGATCCAGAAGAACATCGCCCTGCTCGCCTCCCCGAACCGCGCCGAGGTCCTGGGCGCGGTGCAGGGGCTCTTGCCCCACGGCAAGGCCGCCTGGGCCGCCGTTCCGGCCCTCGAGGCCCTGTTCGCCGGCGACGACTCCGCGGTGTCGCGGGAGGACACGGCCGCCCTCTACGGCGCCCTCGCCCGGACCCTCCGGGCCATCGGGACCAGGGACGCCCTCGCCGTCCTCAAGAAGTACCGCAAGGCCGTCATCTTCTACGAGGCCGAGATCCTGGACTCGGACAAGCTGGCCCGGCTCAAGCGCGACCTCTGGGAGCAGAAGGCGTACGGGGAGGGCACCCTCTGGTCGTTCATGGAGCAGAAGGACGACACCTACCGGGCGCTCTCGGAGTTCGAGAAGAAGCGGTTCCGGACCACCCACGGCGCCGAGATCGCCCGGCGGCAGGCGGAGGGCCGGTCCGCCTCCTGGGCCGTCGTCATCCCGGTCAAATTCGAGGACGCCAAGTACAGCTTCAAGGAGAAGCGCTTCAACCTCGACGCCTTCGAGGAGCTGACCTGGGGCGAGGACACGGTCCGGTTCGACCGGACCGTCACCATCCCGCCCGTTCTCGCGGACGAGACGGACGCCGAGGAGCTCGTCAAGGGCGGCAGGGAAGCCACCGTCACCGTCGTCTTCCGCAAGGCCCGGTACTACTCCCGCGCCGTCCCCAAGGGCCCCGCGGTCTCGGGCGTCACCGGCGAGGTGATCGCCGTCCGCTGCGAGATCCCCGGCCGCCCCCCCTCCGTCCGCTACTTCGGCGCGGACTAACGCGCCGCTGGCCTCCGCCTCGGCCCCTGACGCCCCCTCCCGCGCCGACAGAGACCGCTTTGCCCAGCATCAGGCAAAGCGTCGAATCTCGGCCTTTCCGACTCACGGCCGCTGAGCGAACAATAGTGCATGGACAGGGAACTGTCGGAACCGCTCGGTTTGGTAGAATGCACGCCAACGGTGGATAGGCTGCGACCAATAGGCATCGATCTGTTTGCGGGCGCCGGGGGGATGAGTCTCGGCTTCGAGCAAGCCGGTTTCGATGTCGTTGCGGCGGTGGAAATCGATCCAGTGCATGCGGCCGTTCACAAGTTCAACTTCCCCGCCTGTGCCATGCTGACTAGCTCGGCGATAGGGCTTACCGGAGCCGAGATCCGGAGGGCGGCCGGCATCGGGGCGCGGCGAGTCGACGTGGTATTCGGAGGCGCGCCGTGCCAGGGCTTCTCCCTGATCGGGCACCGCGCAATGGACGATCCGCGCAATTCGCTCGTCGGCGAGTTCGTGAGAATCGTGTCCGAGCTCGAGGCGAGGTACTTCGTCTTCGAGAACGTGAGAGGCCTGACTCTCGGCCCTCATCGACAGTTCCTGGAAGAGGTCATCGAAGCCTTCCGAGTCGCGGGCTATCGGGTTCGCGTTCCTTGGCACGTCTTGGACGCGAGCGCCTATGGCGTTCCGCAACATCGCGAACGATTGATCCTTCTGGGCGCCCGAAAGGGTTGCCGAGTGCCGGAATACCCCCTACCCACGACGTTGGCTGCAGGAGGAGCGCCCACGCTTCCGCGCTTGCGAGTCGGCCCCACGTGTCGAGATGCACTCGGCGATCTGCCGGATGTGGACGCCTTCGAGGAGCTCTGGGAACGCGACGAGGTGAAGGCGGGCGAGTGGGGAAGACCCTCCCGCTATGGAGTGGAACTCCGATGCCTGAAGGGACTCGGATGGCACTTCGGCTATCGGAGGAAGATGGAACCCGGGATTCTCACTTCTAGCATACGGACGAGGCATTCGGACATTTCGCGTCGCCGCTTTTCGGAGACTGCCGGCGGAGAGACCGAGCCGATCTCGCGTTTCTACAGGCTCCCTGCCGACGGAATCTGCAACACTCTTCGGGCCGGCACGGACGCTGCTCGCGGAGCATTCACCAGTCCGCGTCCCATTCATTACGCATTTCCTCGTTGCATCACGGTTCGGGAAATGGCTCGGTTGCACGGCTTCCCGGATTGGTTCCGATTGCACGAAACGAAGTGGCACGGCGCGCGCCAGGTCGGCAACGCCGTACCCCCTCCGCTGGCACGGGCGATTGCGACTGTCGTGATGTCGGCGCTCGGGGTGCGGCCCAGCCGGCCGAGGGATACTATTGTGCTCGGAGAAACGTCCCTCCTGCGAATGGATACATCGCACGCCGCGGCCTACTGGGGCGTGCCGAATCCCATCGGCAAGCGAGACAGAAAGAGCGGCGCGAGGAAGCGGAAACAAGAGGAGATCGAAGTCGAGCGCCTTCAGGCGGTGCATGCGTAATGGCGGGAGCCAAGCAGCAGGGGCGCTACGGCGCTCTCGTTGCCAAGCTGTTCAAGGATCGGTATCGACCGGGTAAGACGCACGTGCCGTTCACGCGCGACGATCTGAGAACGGCAGCCAACGCGCTCCGCATCGTTCTGCCGAAGAACTTGGGCGACGTCGTGTATTCGGTGCGATACCGGGCCGATCTGCCCGATGCAATCGTGAAGACGGAGCATGGCGGCAGGAAATGGATGATCCTCGGCGAAGGAATCGCGAAATACGCGTTCAGACTCATGAAACTCGAACCAATCGTGCCGAATCCTGGCATGTCGGTCGTCAAGATACCCGACGCCACTCCCGAGATCGTGGCACGCTACGCACAGAGCGACGAGCAGGCGCTTCTCTCCAAGGTTCGATACAACCGGATCATCGACATCTTTCTGGGCATTGCCACCTTCTCCCTGCAGAATCACCTGCGAACGACGGTGGAGGGCATCGGCCAGGTCGAGCTGGACGAACTATACGTGGGAGTGGACCGGCGAGGCCGGCAATACGTGATACCCGTACAGGCGAAGGGGGGGAGCGACAAGCACTCGCCCGTCCAGACGCTGCAGGATATCGCATGCTGTCGCGAGAAATTCGATGGCCTCGTTTGTCGTCCCATTTCCGCCCAGTTTATGGACAACGAGACCATAGCCATCTTCGAGCTGACGGAAGAGCAGGACTCCGTGAGGATCGTCGAGGAGAAGCACTACAAGCTCGTGCCGGCGAGCCAAATCAGCAAGAAGGATCTGGAGGCCTACGGCAGAGCTCGGCCGGATCTCTAGCGCTTCGTAGCCGGCCCCAGGAACGCACCGACTTTTGCGGCTAGGTCCCCGGGATGCCGTCTCAACTGGCACTGCCAGACGGTCAGGACGGTCCATCCTCTTCTGCGTAGCCGCACTCGCGTCCTGCGGTCTCGTTCCCTGTTCTCTCTCCGTTTTGCACTCCAGAAGGCCCGATGCGACTTGGGAGCTCTGCCGTATCGGCACTTATGTGCGTGCCAGAAACAGCCATGCACGAGGATGACTCGTCTTCGTGCAGGAAAGGCCACGTCGGGCGTGCCCGGAAGGCTATGCGGATGCAGGATGTAGTCCTTTCGATAGCGATAGCCACCGGCAGAGAGGAGGCGCCGCATGAGCAGCTCGGGGCCGGTGTTCTTACCCCGGACACGGCGCATTAGCGCGCTCCGCCTCCGGACGCTAAGCCGATCCATGAGACCATTACATCAAGCTGGTGGGTGCGAATACGAATCGCGGTGCGGATCCGGAGAACGCTTGGCTCTCCGCGCTCTCCGGGAGCCAGACGGCACTACCCGCCAGTTGGGGCCTTATCGTGTTCGTGTTGCGGTTCGTACCACCAGAAGTTGATGGGCTGCTTCGGGTTGTACGTCCGAAGGCCCTTCGATGAAGGGAGCAATGCTCCGAGGCTCGCCTTGACTTGATGTGCTCAAGAACATTGAGATCGAACCGCTGTCGAGCAGGCCCGAGACTGACGCGCCTTCTCGACTCCGGGCCACCGGGACTTGACTGGCTCATCCATATTCGGACAGAGCATCCAGACTTCGATGTGCTTGACACGTCCGTCGCTCCATGCCAGCATCATGCGGGAAGGGGGTGTAGATGCCGTATATCTGTGACGATTGCGTTCGACCGAGCGAGGAGCGCGTCATCCTCGAGGGGCAAGCGGTGCGATGCTCTGGATGCGGCAAGCGCTTCCACCCAGACTGCTTCTTGGCTCACAATGGGCAGCGACACAACGGCAAGGCAACGTCCTCACCGCTTAGAGAACTAGGCGACCCCGGCGGCAATCGGGGCTCTGACAAGTTCCAGGAGATGGCGGATGCATCTGAGTTGCGAGGGGCCATTCTCGAGGCCCAAGAGGAAGACCAAGTCGTCTGGGCTCTCGTAAAATCCTGCGCGGTCTTCGGTTTTGAAAACGCCCGGTACTATGATGCCAACTATGATCGTCTCGCCAAGGAATACGGGTACACGCTGCGTGCCGCCTCCCGGACCTATGCTGGGGCTCCGGTCGGCTTTACGATATACAGGGCCACCATCTCGGATGCGGCAATTAAGTCGCGCGAGCCAGCGTGGGAAACTTATGATGAAGCCCATGCCGATCTGCTGAAGCGCGAATGGATCAACAAGCTGGAACTCCAGGGGCAGGGCTGGGTCGACATTCCCATACACTCCGGCGCGCGGCTGGTTGGTCTCTGGGCAATGGATCGTAAGAGCGCGCGCAAGCTCACAGGGACGGAAAGGCATCACCTGCGAGAGACGGCCTCACTTGCCGCCCTCAAAGTTGACGGACTTCGGGAGCGATGGATATGTTCGGTCATGGATCGCCTGGTAGGGAGATCGACGGCGCAGGATGACTGCAAGGCGGAATCGGCCCATTCCTCGGACTCGTTCATGAGGTCGCTATGCTTGGACCTGAACGCGGTATTCGGTTCCCTCTTCTTGTTCGATCCTGTTCGGGGAAGGATCGCGAAGAAGGTCGAGTTCCTCAACGATGGCGTGGGGGCTTCGGAAGTCAGCGCGCCGTGGGATAGGGAGTACCGCCTCGGCCAGTGCCTAACTGGCAAGGCGTTCGTGGACAGCCGGCTGCGGTTCATCCCCGATGTAGGTCGACTGAAGAGCGAGGAACCGGACCTCATCGAAAGTAGATCTGAAGACTGGCACGTGCTTGAGGGGCGCGAGCCGTTGAGGACCATCATGTATGGGAAGCTTATCGTTCCCCCAGACGCATCTGCTCTACTTCGGTTCATCAACAGGACGGATAGGCCAACACTCCCATTTACGCCAGCCCACGAAGCGCTCATGGATCGTGCCGCCCTCTGTCTATCGCAAGTCTTGGCGCTTGAGCATGCCTCGCAGAGACTGCGCTCAGTGTGGCAGGGGTTCTCTTTCGCTTTGGGTAGGCCCTACCAGGGATCCGCAAACTACGCCGCCATCGCGCGGGCCGCTGCGGATATCGGGTACCCGGTCTTCCTCATCACGATCTGGCAGGATGACGGAGTGCTCAGTGCATCATGGGCCAACGATAAGGAACTGAGCTCCGAGATGAAGCCTCTTGAGGGGGCGGCTGAGTGGCCCGAGATTCATGGACTCGGCCCGCCAGGCACCAAGAGCCTCGGTGCAATACCACGAGCCTTGCGTAATGTGCTTGAGAGGCGAGGGGTTCGAAGGATCTATGTTGTGCCGACATCATCAGGGAGGATGGAGGCGGCCATTCGGGAGCATACGGTTTCCATCATCCCCATCCGGATTGACGACGCGGAGAACGCGGAAGCTGAGGAACAGCGTTCTCCGGATGCCATACCGGATTCGCACCTTTCCCTGGATGTTCTGGGGGGCTTGGTGGGCAGCATCCGAACCATTGCTCACAATCGGGATCTACTGCTTTCGGCTGACGAGGCGATCGGCACGATTGCGCACGAGATGAACACGCCTTCCAGTGCGCTTGTGACGATGGCGGGGGTAATGGCTGACCAGTTGAGGGAGCTTTCATCGGCCATTCCTGATGAGGTGCATTCGGAGCTCGGCTATCAGGAAGTCATGGACAATGGGCATTTTAGGTGGCTCCGCGCTGTCGGGAGGAGGCAGATCGGAGCCTATCTCGAAACTATTGATCGCAGGATCGACCATTACGCCGTCTACGTGCAGAAAGTTGTCGGCGATGCGCTCGTTTGGGCGAGGATGGGAGACAAGCAGATCGAGATGGACTTCACCGACGTCAACATCCTCGACCTCCTCAAGTTGGTGGTTCACGAAGCCAAGAAACGGCTAGATGAGAAAGAGGCCGAGATCAGAGCTCCTTTCCGCGTGAAGATGGGCGAGAACGTCTCGAAAGTGGGATCTCTGGTTGCGGACCTTGTCCTCCTCCACAAGATGTTCGCCAACCTGCTCGACAACGCGATCAAGTACTCCCACTCCAGGCCAGGCTTCGACAATGTCATCGTGATCAGCGCGGAACGTCAGACGGGCCTAGTAGACGTCGCATTCACTAACTGGGGGCTCGGCATCGACGAATCCGACTACGAGAACATCTTCGACAGGTTCTACCGGAGTTCGGTGCGGGATCGAAGGCATACCGTGAGAGGTGTCGGTCTGGGACTGGCGACCTGCAAGAAGATTGCGCTACTTCATGGGGGGACCATACGGGTTCAGTCCAGCCCGACGCTTGATGACCCCGATCGTGTAAAGGCAAAGGAGGGATATGAAACGACGTTCACGGTTCGCCTCTCCACCAACCTGAAGAGGGGTCGCAAGGACATCATGGGGGCGGGAGTGCCATCTCATGGGGGCGACAAGTAGCGATGCGCATCCTCTGGCTTGAGGACGTCCCGGAGGAGGTCGGGCGCGTAACGCGCTCGCTCATGCGAGCTTCACATGAGCTGCGGGTGGCAAGGAGCTTCGACGAAGCCGTCGCGTATGTCGCGGAATCCGTTGCGGCGGGTGAGTACTATGACCTTGTGCTTCTCGATGCTCGCCTGGAGGAGCAGCACAAAGGTTCAATACTCTTTGGCCAGATGAGAAGGGGAGAGCACGGCTCGTGGGGCAAGGAAGTATGGGTGATTTTTCTGACCAAGTATAAGGAGAGCATCGTAGGCCAGATCCGTGGGATCGAGCCACCTCCGCTGGGGGTGATCAGGAAACCTCTGAGCATGGAGGAGGTGAGAGATTGCTTCGGGAAGATCGGTGTTTCACTTTCGGAGACAGCCGTGACCGTTAGCGTTCCTCCAATCCAAGTGAATCCGTCTGCTCCTGGTGTTCCCCCGGCGCTTGTTCAATCGACCGTGAGGATCACCCTCTTCCCCAAAGATCTTGCGGAGCTTGATGCGGTCGTGAGAGAACTCACCGCGAGTACAGCAATGGAGATTGAGTTGGCGGGCCACCATGTTGCAAGGATCCTAGATAGCTCGGACGAGAATGGCCGTCTTGAATGCATAAAGAGATTCAGGGATGGTCTGGCCAAGGCTCCAGTCGCGATCAGAGAGGCACTCCGCGTCTCCGCAGCGGGGCGCGGGGCCGGCGGATCGGCGATGGAGTTCCTGCGAAGTCTAGCTGGTATGTGAGCGCAGGCATATGGTCCGAGCCGAATACTGAGGTCTATCTGCCCTAGATAATCGGAACTGACTCACCGTAGAGTGGCTGCCGCCATCCTCACCTCAGCTCATCCCGATCGAGTTACTGTGGGGCCATCTGGACAACACGACACACGCCAACACGCCGGCAGAGAACCGGACTCTCCTGGGGCGACGAACGCGACGCGGGATCTCGCGGGTTCAGGCGAAGCCGTCCATTGGTCGCGGCTTCCTGTCACACACCGGCTTGTTCACGTACTGATGTAACTCTATTGCGCGAGCCCCAATCAGTTCAGCGTCTGCCGGAACCGCTTGACAGCTAGCCACGCTGCGCATATCGCGAGCGCGGCCATGGCGGCGAGGTTGGGCCAGACGACCTCCGGCGAGCCGCCCTTGAGGATGATGTTGCGGAGGAGCGTGACGAAGTAGCGGAGCGGGTTGAAGTACGTGATCCAGTAGACGGCCGAGGGCATGTTCTCGAGGGGGAAGAAGACGCCCGAGAGCATCATGCCCGGGAGCATGAACAGGAAGCCGCCGATCATGGCCTGCTGCTGGTTGCGGGCGAGCGACGAGATCAGGGTGCCGATGCTCGAGGTCGCGATGGCGAAGACGAAAGCCGAGAGGGCGACCATCCAGACGGCCCCGCGGAACGGGACTTCGAACCACAGGATGCCGCCGGCGAGGACGATCGGCGTGTTCACGAAGGCCATGAGGACGTAGGGAATCGTCTTGCCGGCCAGGATCTCCCACCGGCTCACGGGGGCGGAGAGGAGCATCTCCATCGTGCCGAGCTCCTTCTCGCGGGCCAGCCCCATCGCGGTCAGGATGACCATGAGCGAGAGCACGAGGACGGCCAGCGCGGGGATCATGAAGATCGACGACTCCATCGTGGGGTTGTACAGGACGCGGACGTCGAACCGGACCGGTCCGGCGGGGGGCGCCGTCCCGGCGGCGTCCCCGAGCACGCCCGCCGCGATGCCGGTGAGGTACCCCTCGACGGCGCGGGCGCGGACGGCGTTCGTGGCGTCGACGAGGAGTTGGGCTCGCCCGGCCCCTCGGCCGATCGCGCGGGTGAACCCGTGGGGTGGAGCGACAAGCACGGCGTCGGCACGCCCGGCGGCGAGGTCCTCGTAAGGGTCGGCGCGGTCGACCTTGGCGGGCAGGAAGTAGCCGGAGGCGTACGCCCGCTCGGCGATGCGGGCCGCGATCCGGTCGCCCGGGGCGGCCACCACGCCCAGCCGGATGTTCTTGATGTCGGTCCGCAGGGCGTAACCGAAGAGGGTCATCTGGACGACGGGGGCGATGAAGAGCAGGCCCACCATGCGCCGGTCGCGGAAGGCCTGGCTCAACTCCTTGCGGATGAACCCGAGGATGACGGGGTTCGGCCGGATCCGGATCACGGCTCGAGATCCACCTTGAACCGGCGGACGGTCACGTTGACGAGCACGAACCCGATAACGAGTAGGGCGGCCATGGGACCCGCGAGCTCGCCCAGTCCCGCGTCCTTGAGGAAGATCCCCCGGCAGATCTGCATGAACCAGCGGGCGGGGAGGACGGCGGACAGGTAGTGGAAGAACGCGGGCATGCTCTCGATCGGGAAGATGAACCCCGAGAGCAGCATCGCGGGGAGCAGGCTCGAGATCAGCCCCACCTGGATGGCGACGGCCTGCGCCCGGAGGGTGGTCGAGATCAGGAGGCCCTGGGCGAGCAGGGGCACGAGGAAGAGGAGGCACGAAACGGCAAAGAGGAGGTGGCTCCCGCGAAACGGCACGCCGAGGACGACCCGGGCCATCAGGTAGACGAGGACGATCGCGGCGACGACGAGCGCGAGGTAGGGCGCGAGCTTGCCCGCCACGATCTCGGCGGGGCGGACAGGGGTCGACAATAGCAGCTCCATCGACCCGGTCTCCCATTCCCGGGCCACGGTCAGGGCCGTGAGCATGACGGCCAGGATCGCGGTCACGACGACGAACAGGCCGGGGACGACGAACCACCGGCTGTTGAGTTCCGGGTTGTAGAGGAACCGGGTCTCGAGCCGGCCGGGCGGGGAGAAGGGGGAGGCGGCGAGGCGCTGGTTCGCGACCCGCTGGAGGCCGCCGAGGTAGCCGACGAGCGTGCCCGCGGAGGAGTTGTCGGCGCCATCCACCAATATTTGGACGCGGGCATCGGCCCCTTCTGCGACCTTGCGGCCGAAACCGCCCTCGATGACGACGACCGCCTTTGCGCGCTCGGCGTCGAGCAGCGCCGCGGGAGTCCAGTCCGCGGGCGCCGGGGAGACGAGGAAGAACCCGGACGCCGAGAACGTCCGCGCGAGCTCGCGGGAGGCGCGGGTCCGGTCGCGGTCCTGGACCATGATCCGGATCTCGCGCGGGTCGAGCTGCATGACGTACCCGAAGAACAGGACCAGGAGCAGGGGCAGCCCCAGCCCCATCGCGAGCGTGAAGGGGTCGCGGAGGACGTGGTGGACCTCCTTGCGCGCGATGGCGGCGACCCGGCGGGGATCGAAGGGCGGCGTCACCGGTCCTTGCCCTCCACGAGCCGCATGAAGACATCCTCCAGGGACGGCGGGATCCGCTTCGCGTGCAGGCTCTTCGGGAGGCGCCGCGCGAGCCGCGCCCACGCGGCGGCGTTCCGGACGGCGAAGTGCCAGCGCAGGCCGTGCGGAGCGAGGTCGCCCACGGCGGGGTCGCCGAAGAACTTCCGGCGCCAGTCCGCGGGGGGGCTTGGGGCCGGGTCGAGCTCGATCATGGGCGTGGGGAAGGCGGAGGCCTTGAGCCCCGCGGGGGTGTCCAGCGCGATTATCCTGCCCGCCCGCATGAGCGCGATGCGGCCGCACTGCTCGGCTTCGTCCATGTAGTGGGTCGTGACGAAGACGGTCGTGCCGGCGGAGGCGATCCGGCGGATGAGGTCCCAGAACTTCGCCCGGGAGGAAGGGGTCACGCCCGCGGTCGGTTCGTCTAGGAAGACGACCTCGGGGTCGTGGAGCATGGCGTTGACGAGCGCCACCTGCTGCTTGACGCCGGGCGGGAGGTCCCGGACGAGGAGGTCGCGGCCGAGCGTGAAACCGGTTAGCCCGAAAAGCTCGTCCGTGCGCCGGTCGAGCGCCGGCCGGGACATCCGGCGCAGGGCGGCCGTGAACGCGAGATTCTCGCCGACGGTGAGGTCGTTGTAGAGCGTGAACCGCTGGGACATGTATCCCACGACCCGCTTGACGCGGTTCAGCCCCTCGCGGAGGTTGCGGCCGGCGACGATAGCGGTGCCGGAGGTCGGGAGCAGGAGGCCGCACAGGATGCGGATGGTCGTGGTCTTCCCGGCCCCGTTGGCGCCCAGGAACCCGAAGATCTCGCCGCGCCTGACGCGGAAGCTGACGCCATCGACGGCCGTGAACGACCCGAACCGCATCGTGAGTCCCTCGGCGACGACGGCGTAACTCACGAGACGGCCTTCGCGGCGCGGCGGAGGAAAAGGGCCTCGAAGGACGTGACCTGCTCGCGGGCGAGGAGGGCGCGGGGCTCGCCGGAGGCGAGGAGCGCGCCGTCCTCGAGGAGGTGGACGCGCGCGCACCGCTCGGCCTCGTCCATGTACGAGGTCGAGAGGATGACGAGGACGCCCTCGCCGACGAGGCCGTAGAGGAGTTCCCAGAACTCGCGCCGCGAGATGGGGTCCACGCCGTTAGTGGGCTCGTCGAGCAGGACGACGCGCGGGGACTGGAGGAGCGCGCACATGAGCCCGAGCTTCTTGTACATGCCGCCCGAGAGCTGGCCCGCGGGCCGGGCGATGAAGGGCTCGAGCCGGGTCAGGTGCAGGAGGCGATCGCGCCGCCCGGAGTACACGCGCGGGGGAATCCGGTAGAGCTCGCGAAAGAACTCGAGGTGCTCGTCGACCGACAGGTCCGGGTAGAGGCTCTGCTGCTGGGGCATGTACGCCATATAGGGGCGGACGGAGGAGAACGGAACCCGGCGCCGGCTTTCCGCGAACGTGATCCGGCCGGCGTCGGGCCGCAGGAGCCCGATGAGCAGGCGCAGGAGCGTGGTCTTGCCCGCGCCGTCGGGACCGATGATCCCGTGAAGCTTCCCGGCGTCGAACGTGGCCGTGATGCTCCGGAGAGCCTGCGTCTCCTTCAGCCTCTTGGCGAGGCCCGCGACCTCGATCCCGATTCCCGCCATGGCTGATGCTACTTCGGCAGGCGGACTTCGATGGTCATGCCCGGCTTCAGGAGGCCGTCGCGGTTCGGGAACGCGATCTTGACGCCGTAGACGAGGCGCGTGCGCTCCTCCCGGGTCTGCACGTTCTTCGGGGTGAACTCCGCCTCCTCCCGGATCCGGGCGACGGTGCCCGGGAGCGTGCGGCCCTTGACCTCGGGGAGGACCCCCAAGACCGCCATCCCGGGCTTGATCCGGGCCAGGACGGGCTGGGGGACGTACACGTACGTCCAGACTTCGGAAAGATCCGCGAGGGTCATGAGCTTCGTGCCGGGCCCCACGAGTTCCCCGGGCTCGTGGTAGATGTCGAGGACGACGCCGGCGAGGGGGGCCGTGATCGAGCACCAGGTCTCGCGGACGGACGCGTCCTCGCGCTGGTAGCGGATGCGGTCGTACTCGGCCTGGGGCATCGACCCGCTCTTGAAGAGCTCGGCGGCGCGGCGGTAGTTCGTCTCGGCGAGCCCGGCGGAGAGCCGGATGTCCTCGCAGGCGAGCCGGACGAGGGGGGCGCCCAGGCGGACCGTGTCGCCCTCCTTGACCTCGAGGGCGGAGATGACGGACGAGACCCGGGAGGAGATGTCCACCTCCGTCGCCTCGACGGTGCCCGCGTACAGGAAGTCGTTGCCGAGCAGCCGCCAGACGAGGAGGGCCAGCAGGAGGGTGCCGGCGATGGCACCGATGATCCGGGCGCGTTTGATGTTCATTGGTCGCTATTCCTCCTTGGACAGGCTGCGTATCAGGGCGATCTGGACGAGCATTTCGGCCTTGGTGCGCGTCTCCTGGACCCGGGCCTGGAGCTCGCCGAGGTTCGCGGTCTGGACCTCGATGAGCCGCGCCTGCCCGGTCATGTAGGCGGCGTAGGTGAGGCGGGCCAGCTCGCCGGCCTCCTCGGCGGCCCGCCGGTTGGTCGTTCTCTGGACCCTGAGGCCCGCCAGCGCGTCCTGGGCCTTGCGCCAGTCGCGGGAGTAGTCCGCAGCGGCGCCGTCCCGGCGGGCCTCGAGCGCCCGGGCCTGCTCCCGCTGGTCGGCCTCGGCGCGCGCCCGCCGGAAGCCCTCGAAGAGGGGCAGCGAGGCGGACACGCCGAAAGTCCGCTGGGTGATGTCCTCGAGCACGGGGCCGTTCGGGTACTCGCGCGAGACCTTCCCCGTCACCGCGATGGCGGGGAGGCGGGAGGCCCGGACGCCGCCGGCCGCTTCCCGGGCGGCGTCCGCCATCCGGGCGAGGGAGGCGACCGCGGGATGCCCGGGGTCGGGGAGCGCCACTGCGGCGCCCGCCTCGAGGGCGACCACCGAGGATTCGATGGCGTCCGGCGCCACGACCAGCGTCGCCGGGGTCGTCTCCGGCGGCGGCGCCGCGGCGGTCGCGCCGTCGAGCGGGAACGAGGTGTCGTAGCGCGTCGCCGATTCGCCGGTGACGTCCAGGAGATCCTGGAGGGCGGCCCCCAGGGCCGTGCGCGCGGCGGTGAACTCCCGCTGCCGGGCGAGCACGGCCTGGTGCGCCTGCAGGACGTCGAGACGGCTGGCGGCGCCGGCCCGGAGCCGGAGGCTAATGTCCGAGTACTGGGTCGACGCGAGCGCGACCGAGTCGCCGAGCACCATCACGGTCTCAACCGCCATCTGGACGCCGACGTAGGCGACGGCGGCCGCGAGCCGGACCTGGCGGCGGATCAGGGCGACGTCTTCGGCTTTCGCGTCCGCTAGCGTCTTCGCCGCCTGCCAGTTCCGGTAGGTCGAGCCCCAGTCCCAGGCGATCCAGTTCAGCGCGGGGCCGACGGACCAGTTGTCGTGCGAGCCGAACTCGACCTTGGGGCGTCCGGGGACGATGGCCATCTCGGGGATCACGCCGATATACCGCCAGCTCGCGTCCAGCGAGATTCGGGGCCAGAGAGGGCTACCGGCCGCGCCGGACCGCTCCCGGGCGGCCGCGAGGTCATGCTCGGAGGCGCGCAGGCGCTCGGACGACGCCAGCGCGGCCGTGACCGCCTCCTCGAGCTGCGTCGAAAAGACGGGGACCGCCGCGGGCGCCGGAGATACGAGCAGGAGCAGGGAGAGCGCGGCCGGAATCATGGACGCGTCTTCGCCGGATCGAGAGAGTTGAGCAGGAAGTCCAGCCGCTCCTCGATGGCGCGGTCGCTGGAGATGAAGGGCCCCAGGAGGTGGCGCGGAATCGCGCGGAACCCCGCGGGGAGGATGCGGCCGATGAGCTCCTCGGCCATGACGGGGCCGACGGCGGTCACGAAGATCAGGGGCATGAGCTTGATGATCGGCATCTTCCGGATCTGGCCCGCGCGCTGGGCGTCGCGCGCGAGCCGGACCAGGAGGACGAGGTGGCGGGGGAAGCTGGCCCGCGCGAAGGCGAGGACCTCCTGGTTACCGCCGAGGAGGTCGCGGACGAGCGCGAGGATGAGCGGCCGGTGCTCGCGGGCGAACCGGGCGGCGGCGAGGACGGCGCCGCGGAGCCGGTCGCGGGGGGAAGTCCCGCTCGCGTGCTCGACGGCTTCGGCGAGCCGGGTGAAGAAGGTCTCGTAAAGCTGGTCGAGGACGCGCCGGCTGAACGCCTGCTTGGTCTTGAAATGGTAGTGGAACATCCCGAGGTTGACCTTTGCCCGGGCCGCCACCCGTCGTACGGACAGGCCGGAGAGTCCGGTCTCCGGGATGAGTTCGAGCGCCGCCCGGATGAGTTTCTGGTCCGCGTCACCCGCAGGTCTAGTCATGTGTATAACTATACGGTCGTATAGTAGTCATGTCAAGGGACGCCCGAAACGGGCGTCTTCGAGCTTCCGCGGACGCGGAAGCTCTGCCTCCGGGTTGGCGGTCATGAACCTAGCTAACGGGCGGCGGGCGCTGTTATTTGAGGGGGCCGGAACGGGCCCGCGGCCAGTAGAGCTTGTAGGCGCGGCCGTACACGGACTCGACGGGGACGAAGCCGAAGTACCGGGAGTCGCGGCTGTTGTCCCGGTTGTCGCCCATGACGAAGTAGCTGGCCTCGGGGACGGTCAGGGGCATGACATCGTCGCGGCCCGGCTGGCGGCGTCCGGCGTCCCGGTGGACCCCCCAGGGATCGGCGAGGGGCTTCCCATCGATGTAGACGCGCTGGCGGCGCACCTCGATCCGCTCGCCGGGGAGGCCGATCACGCGCTTGATGTAGTCCTCCTGCGGTCGGTCGGGGGGGCGGAATACGACGATGTCGCCGCGGGAGAAGGTCGTGGCGCGGCGGGCCCAGAGCCGGTCGCCCTCGCGGAGCGTGGGCTCCATCGAGGCGGACGGGATCCGGAAGGACCGGATAAGGTGGTCCTTGAGCCAGGCTTCCCACGGGAGTTCGGCGGTGAGCCAGACCGCCACGGCGAGCCCCAGCCAGGGCAGGGCCAACTCCGGCCGGCGCAGGGGCTGGCCGGCCCGCCGGAGGCCCAGCCGCCAAGCGTGGGATGCGGCGGCGGCGGAGAGCCCCGCCGAGGCGGCGAAGGCGGCCCAGCCGGGCCAGTGCAGGGCCCAGGCCGGCCAGGCGGCCACCGGGGGCTCCTCGAGGGCGAGTACGGCCATCAGGAGGAGGCCGGGCAGGCCGCAGACGAGCGCCAGCGGGGGCCAGAGCCACCAGCGGCGGGCCCACAGGTACGCATGCCCGAGCCCGGGGAAGAAGATCGAGAGGGCGAGGGCGCCTTCCGGCGACTTCAGCTCGGGGGCGCCGCCTGCTCTACGCGCCACCCAGTAGGCGTCCACCCAGCTCCCGAGTTCGGTGGCCCCGAGCGCGATGAGCCAGAATCCCGCCTCCGCGACGTTCGAGCGGACGGGGTCCAGGATCCACCACAGGAAGCCCGCGAGCGAGCCCGCGCACAGGAGGACCCAGATCAGGCCCCGGAGGCGCCGGCCGGCGGCGATCTGGCCGAGCCCCGGGAGCAGAAGGGAGAGCGCGGCCGCGAGCCAGGGGTGGACGATCACGCGGCCCTCTGCCTCCGGCCCGACAGCCCGGGGAGCTTGAGCAGGGCCGGCAGGCTGGCGGCCACGAAGTCGGGGCGGATGCCCCGGCGCCTGATGTCCGCGCGGCGGTCCACGCCGGTGAGGACGAGGGCCGTGCGGGCGCCTATCGCGCGGCCCGCCGCGACGTCGATGTCCAGCCGGTCCCCGACCACGAGGGTGTCTCCCGGAGACACCCGTTGCTCACGGAGGATCAGGCGGAAGAGCAGGGGCGACGGCTTGCCGATCAGGACCGGCGTGACTCCCGAGGCGTACTCGAGGAGCTTGACGAGCGATCCGGAGCCAGGCAGGAGCATGCCGAGCGCCGGGTAGCTCGAGTCGAAGTTGCCCGCGATCAGGCGCGCGCCGCGCTGGAGCGCGAGATGCGCCGCGCACAGGCTCCAGTAGGTGAGCTCATGGTCCATCGCGACGACGACGGCGCGGATAGGTGGAGGGGACGTCCGGAACCGTTTCCACGCCGCGCGCGTGTGGAGCCAGACCGGCCGGTATCCGGCGGCGCGGAGTTCCCCCGACAGTCCCTTCCCGCCGAAGACTAATACCCGTGACCCGCGCGGAAGGTGTCGAGCGACCCAGAGGACGCAGCCGTGGGACACGTTCATGATCTCGGCGGTGCCGCACGGGATGCCCAGGCGCGTGAGGTGGAGACCGAACTCGCGCCGCGAGCGCGTGGCCCCGTTCGTCACGAAGAGCACGCGCACGCCCCGCGCGCGCAGGGTCCGGATGGCGTCCGCGACGCCGGGCAGGAGGACGTTCTCGAGGTAGACGACGCCGTCGAGATCGAGAATGATCGCGCGAATCGGCCGGTTGGACATGGCACTTAAGGGCCGTTGCGTTCCCGCAACGGCCCTTGGAAGCAGCGGATGAATTGTTGACTTCATGAACGGCTTCTAGTGTCGCACAGCGGGAGCGCGCGCGTTGGCGGGAAGGGGTGCCGTGAATTAATTCAGGCGGTGCCCCTTTTCCCCGTTCGGGGAAATCGCTCTCTAGGCTTTGGGGACCGCCTGTAATTGGTGGTATACGCGCGCGGGTGACGCTTGTCAACTCGTCATGTCCCGAAATCCGAGGTCGGGTCGGCCCCGGTTGGGATCGGGACATGCCGTTCGCCGATCCACCGGAACCGGAGGGTCCGGGCGGGGGCCTCTTCGGCCCCCAGCGGACTGCCGGATCGGCGCCGTGGAGTGTCAGAGTCTGTCACCGCATCGGGCGGGGGTCACGTGGAGCGCCACCATCCGTGGATGTTCGAGTGCTGATTAGCCGGGGCGCCCGCACTTCTTCGCCTTCATGGTTCATCACTTCCCGCGCGCCGTTTTACGCATCAATCGTGCCGACACCCCGCTTGTGGTGGTCAGTGGACGTTCACATAATCCCTGGTTCGCCTGTATTCGACCTCGGCCCACCAGACGAGGCCCCGGTCGTGGAGGCGCCAGCCGAGGACCGCGAGATCGAGCCAGGCAAAGGGGTCGTCGGAGAAGCCGCGGGCGGCCGGCGCTAGGAGCCGGGTGGCTTCCGCCACCCGGCCTTCGGCCGCCGCCAGGGCGGCGCGGAGGCGCAGGTCCGCGGGGGAGCCCGGCGCGAGCGCGTAGAGGCGGCGGGCGCAACTCATCGCGGCGGCGATGTTCCCCTGGGCGGCGCGGGCCATCCCGAGCGCCATCCAGAGCTCGGCGTTCCCCGGGAAGGTCGGAGCCACGTCGGCGAGGAGCGCGGCCGCCTCCTCGGCCCGGCGCCGGCTGACGAGCACCAGCCCAAGCCGGACGATCTCGGATTCGAATCCCGGGGTCAGGCGGTGGGGGCCCCGGAGGGGCCGGCGCGATAGCGCGAAGAGGCCGAGGTGGCGCCCATGCGCGGCGAGCGGGATTGCATGGCGGTCCCAGAACGCGATCCAGCGGTCGACGGTGCCGGGTGGGCCCCAGTCCCAGAACCGCCAGTAGTCGAGGTAGACCTCGCCCAGCCAGCGGTTCACGAGCACGTGCGTGAGGCCGAGCTGGCGGAACCGCTTCGCGATCTCGCCGACGTCGCGGGCTTCGCGCGTGATCGCGACCGGCAGGGGACGTCCCTGGAGGGGCGTGAAAACGCACCACCGGGGGATGCCGTACGCGCCGCCGAACCCGCCGATGAAGAGCAGGCGGGCGTCCCGGGGGGTGAGCTCCGCGGCCGCGCGGTCGGGCCAGGTCGCCGGAAACGGGTAGTACACGCGCGGGTAGCGCATCCGATCGAGATAGCGGCCCGCGGGCTCGGTGCCCAGCACGACTGGCAGGGGCTCGTCGTACCCGTGCCACGTGCCCGGGACGAACTCGGCCGCCTGCCAGCACAGGCCGAGCGTGACCGCCGCGAGGGCCCCGGCGCGGAGGCGGGACCCCGGGGGGAGGCGGCCGTCCGCCATGGCGGCGGCCGTCAGACGGCTGGCGCCGCGGGCGATTACCGCGGCGGCCAACGGGAGAGCGGGCAGGAGGAACCGGATGCCGGCGGCGCCCAGGGCGTTCGGGAGCGCGAAGGCGACGAGGGCCACGGCCTCGCGCAGCCGGCACGCGACCAGCAGCAGCGGGAGGCCGAGCGCGAGGAGGATGCCGGTCGAGCCGTCCGCGCCGGCGCCCAGCCCGCGGACGGAGAGGAGCCAGGGGAGCGCGGGCAGGCCGGCCGCGAGGTCGCGGAGCGGGGAGACGCCCTGCCAGCCCTCCTTCCGGAACCGCCACGCGAGCTGCTCGTCCCACCCGGCGTCGCCGAAGAGCCGCCACAGGAACGGGTGCACGGGGTTGCCGAACAGGCAGGCGTTGCGCGCGAGCCAGGGACCGGCCACGGCGAGGGCCGCGACCGCGGCGGGGAGGACGGCGCGGGCCGGGAGGAGGGGCACGACGAGGCACGCGAGGAGGAGGCCCGTGTACTTGCACGCCCCCGCTATCCCGACAATGACGCCGGCGAGGACGCCATGGCCGCGGCGCGCGGCGAGCACGGCGGCGGCGCCGCATGCGACCAGGAAAAGATCGCTGAACGCGCGGCCCGCGAAGGTCCAGACGATGGGGACGGTGGCGGCCGCCAGGAGCGTGAACCGTAGGGGCCCGGGGCCGGAGTCCTCGAGGAGGCGGGCGAGGCCGGCCAGCGCGAGCCAGCCCGCGGCCCAGTGGAGCCACTTGACCCCCCCGCCGACTCCGGCGGCCTCCCCGGCGGCGTAGAGGAGGGTATCCATATGAGGAAAGGCGGCGAAGACGTTCCCGGGCTGGAGCACGATCCCGTGGTGGCGCAGGTACCAGCGGGCGAGCCCGAGATGCACTACCAGCTCGTCCGAGACGTGCGGGGGGGTGAGTCCCGAGACCAGCGAGGCGGCCTGGACGAGGGAGGCGGCCACCAACCCGACGATCAGCCAGGCGGCGGGCCGAGGGGAGACGAGTGCGCGGACGGATGTCAGGATGGGAAGCGCGCTCCGCCAGCGGCGCAGGGCCAGGAGGGCCGGGGGGAGGAGGAGGAGCGCGTACAGCCCGGGGCCCCAGAGGCGGCACAGGCCGGCCCCGAGGGCGGCCGTCGCGATACCCCCCAGCCCGAGGAGGGGGCTGAATACCCGCGAATCGGCTTCGCCGACACGCGCCGCCCACCCGAGGACCCGGGCGCCGGTCCATGCAGCTGCGAGGAGGAAGACGAACAGAAAGATCGCAGCTGAGGCGGCGCGGCCGGCGGCAGCCGGGAGTGTTCTCCAGTCGAGCGAGACGAGCGGGGCGCCGATCAGTTCGAGATACGGCGCGAACCGGAGCGGGTGGTTCGTACCGTAGTTGAGCACGACCAGGAGCGCCCAGCCGGCCCCGAGGGCCGCGAGCAGGCTGGATCGGGTCGGGGAGCCGGGCGGCGTCAGCGTGGCGGCACGATCCACGCGTGTCGCGGATCGTCGCGCGGCACGAGCTTGCGGTCGCGGAACGCGGCCAGCACCCAGAAGTAGTAGAGCTCGTAGCCGGGGGCCGCCACGACGGGGTGGAAGCCGCGCGGCAGCGTGACGACGTCGCCGTTCTCGACTACGAACACCTGGTCGTACCCGTCGGCGGTGTAGACGCGCTGGAGGCCGAAGCCCTGAGCCGGGCGGATCCGGTAATGGTAGAGCTCCTCGAGCTGGGCCTCCTCGGGCGGGGAATCGATGTCGTGCTTGTGCGGCGGGGCCGACGACCAGTTGCCCGGCGGGTTGAAGGTCTCGCCGAAGATCAGGCACGTGGCCTCGACGTTGTCGACGCCGACATCGTGGACGCGGCGGAACCAGTTGTCGCGCCCGACCTCGCGGACCGTGACGTCGCGCGGCCGCACGACCTGCGGGGGGCCGCCCACGGAGGCGGGGGCCTTGACGAGCGCGGCGTGCACGTTGGTGGTCGCATCGATCACGTACCGCGTGTTCGGGGGGAGGTAGACGGCCGACGCCTTGCCGTCGAACACGTCCGCGCGTTCGCCGACCTTGCCGAACTCGAAGCCCTCCCCGCGCACGTCGACCGTGCCGCCGAAGATGTGGAAGATGGCCTCCTCCTGTTTGGTCCCGTCGCGCAGGGATTCCCCGGCGCGCAGGTTCACGAGTCCGAAGTCGATGAGCAGGAGGTCCTGGCGCTTGCGCTTCACGATCCAGCGCAGGCCGTCGCCCTCCTTCGGTTTCAGGTGCGTGGCCATGTCGTCATCCTCACCAGCGCTCCGTCCGGAATTCCTTGATGTTGTCCGAGATCCGCTTGTACCAGGCGGCTTCCTCGCGCTTATCGAGGAGACCGCAGAGCATGGAGAGGTCCAGCCAGGCCTGCGCGTCGCGGGCGTCCCGCCGGCAGATCTCGCGCACCAGGACGGCGGCCTCGGCGTACTGCGTGCGCGCGAGGCAGACGGCCGCCCGGCCCCGCAGGAGCTCGACCGAGCCGGGCGCCATCCTCGCGAGGTGCGCGCACAGGGTCGCGGCGTCGAACACCTTGTCCTGACGGGCCGCCAGCTCGACCGCGCGCAGCGCGAAGACGGGGTCCGTGGGGAAGATCGAGATCATGGTCTGGAGCAGGGGGAGGGCTTCCGTGAAGGCCCGCCGCCGGATCATGTATCCGAGCAGCTTGCCCACCTCGTCCTCGAGGCCCGGGGTGAGTCGGTGCGGCTGGACCACGGGCCGGCGCGCGATACGGTAGCACTCGGAGACCTTGCCGTACCGCCAGACGGACACCGCGTACCGGTCCCAGAACTGGATCCAGCGCGAGGCCTCGTACCCCGGGGCCCAGTCCCACATCCGCCAGAAGTCGTAGAAGATCTCGTTCTCCCAGCGGTTCACGATCACGTGCGTGATGCCATACTGCCGGAACTTGACGCGGATGCGGGAGGCATCGGCGGCTTCCCGCGAGACCGGGATCGGAAGCGGGCGGCTCTCGAGCGCGGTGAAAAGTACGGGCCGCGGGATCCAGTAGGCGCCGCCGTAGCCGCCGAGGAAGAGGATCCGGGCGTCCGGCGGGACGTTCTCCGCCGCGGCCTTCAGCATGCGGGAGTAGCTCGGCGGGTAGTAGATCGCGGGGGTGAGCCGCCGGTCGAGGTAGCGCGCGATCGAGACCTGCCGGAATATGACCGGGAGGGGGTGGTCGAACTCGCCCCAGAACACGCGGAAGTAGCCGGCGGCCTGGACCCAGAGCAGGAACGCGAATCCGGCTGCGACCACCCGCGCCGCGCGCGGGCCCGGGGCCGCCCCGGACAGCCGGCGGGCCGCGATCGCGAGGGCGAACGGGATCAGGGGAAAGAGGAATCGCAGGCCCGGGACGCTGAAGGCGACGGGGATGAAGAAGGCGGCGAGGACGGCGAGCTCGCGGCCCGTGGCGCCCGCGAGCGCGAGCCCGACCACGGGACCGATCAGCGGACCCGGGATGCTGTCCGGGCCGCCGCCCGAGCCGAGAACGGGCATGTTCCAGAGCTGGACCGGCAGGGCGGCAAGCCGCTGCCAAATCGTGAAGTCGCCCTGCATCTGTTCCTTGGCCAGCCGCCACGCCAGGTGGGCGTCCCAGTCGAGCCCACCGAGGAGGTGCGCCCCGTACGGGAAAACGGGGTTGCCGGTGACGATCCAGCTCTTGAGGAACCACGGGGACACGACGGCGGTGGCGGCCACGGAGGCGGCGACCATGCGGCGGGGCGTGAGGCCGGACCACAGCAGGACCCAGAGGAAGAGGCCGTTGTATTTCATTCCCGCGGCGATGCCGACGAAGGCGCCCGCGACCCAGGCCCAGCCAACGCCTCCGCGGCCCGGCCGGGAAGAAGCCCGCCGGACGGCGACCAGCGCACCCGTGGCGTACGCGAGCAGGAATCCGTCGTTGAACCCGCGGCCCGCGAATCCCCACAGGGTCGGGATCGTCAGGAACAGGAGCACGGCGGCTCGGCGGAGCGCGGGCTTCGCGTCGTGGAGGAGGCACCAGACGCCCGCGGCGGCGAGCAGGCCGCCGACCCAGTGGATCCATTTGACGCCGAAGACGAGCCCGAAGGCGAGCGGCGGGCCGTAGAGCATGCTCGCGACCTGGGGGTTGAACTCGAAGAAATTATGCGGCCACGCGACGGCCCGCCCCATTTGCAGGTACCACTGCGGGTAGCCGAGGTGGTAGATGCCCTCGTCGGAGATGTGGCAGGGCGTGAACCCCGACGCGAGGGCGCCGATCTGGCAGAGGACGGCGGCCCCGATCCCCCAGCGGACCCACGGGGAGACGGGGGCGGACGGTCGCGAGGGGAGGGCGACGCGCCCGCGGCGCCACGCGCGGAGGGCGAGCACGGCCCCGAGACCCAACAGCACGGCGTGCGACCCCGCCGAGTAGAACCCGAGCGTCCCCGCCCCGTACGACGCGAAGGCGAAGAGGCCCAGGCCCAGCAGGAGCGCGATCCAGGTCCGCTCGGCGCGCGTCCGCCAGGGCAGGTCCAGCCACGCCGCCGCAGCCTCGCCGAACCCGAAGGCGCCCGCGACCTCGAAGACCAGGCAGGCACCGGCAAGGAGGAGGTCGGGGACCGGGGCGAGCAGGCCACGCCAGTCAAGTTCCAACAGGGGGACGAGCGTGATGGAGAGGGTGAGATGCGAGAACGGGTCGGGCGGATGCATGCGGGCGTACGCGACGAAGGCCATGACAGCCCAGAGCGCGGCCACGACGGAGACGGGAGAGAGCGGCCGGGCCGGCGGCGCGGCGGGGCCACGCGAGCCGGACAAGGGGACGCCGGGCCGACGCTTCATGATGGGTCATCTTACCGCGTACTATATATAGATGTCGCAGGACCGCATCAGGAACTTCTGCATCATCGCGCACGTGGACCACGGCAAGTCCACGCTCGCCGACCGCCTGCTCGAGACCACGGGCACGGTGGCCGCGCGCGCGATGCGCGAGCAGGTCCTCGACCGCATGGACCTCGAGCGCGAGCGCGGGATCACGATCAAGGCCAAGGCCGTCCGCCTCCAGTACAAGGCCGCCGACGGAACGCCCTACGAGCTCAACCTCATCGACACCCCCGGCCACGTCGACTTCTCCTACGAGGTCTCGCGGAGCCTCGCGGCCTGTGAGGGCGCCCTCCTCGTCGTGGATGCGGCCCAGGGCGTCGAGGCGCAGACGGTGGCCAACGCGACGCTCGCGCGCGCGCAGGGGCTGACCCTCATCCCGGTCATCAACAAGATCGACCTGCCGACCGCGGACGCCGAGCGCACGTCGCGGCAGGTGGCCGAGCTCCTCCAGACCGCCGACCCTGCCCGCATGGTCCGGGTCTCGGCCAAGGACGGCCAGGGCGTGGCCGAGGTGCTGGAGCGGATCGTGCGCGACATCCCGCCGCCGGCCGGCGACCCCGCCGCGCCCCTGCGCGCGCTCGTGTCTGACGCCACGTTCGACCCCTACCGGGGGGTGCTCGTCACGATCCGGGTCAAGGACGGCGAGATCCGGGCCAAGGACCAGATCGAGTTCATGATTTCGGGGAACCGGTTCGAGGTCCTCGAGGTCGGGATCTTCCACCCGGAGATGTCGCCCGTGGAGTCGCTGTCCGCGGGCCAGGTCGGGTACGTGGCCGCCAACATCCGGTCGGTGGAGTCCGCGCCCGTCGGCGACACCATCACCCACGTGACCGCGCGGGCGGCGGTGCCCCTCCCCGGCTACCGGCCCGTTCGGCCCATGGTCTACTGCTCGCTCTACCCCGTGGACGGGGAGGCGTTTGGGCTCCTGCGCGACGCGCTGAACAAGCTCAAGCTCAACGACGCCGCGCTCCTGTTCCTGCCCGAGTCCTCGCCCGCCCTGGGGTTCGGGTTCCGGTGCGGGTTCCTCGGGCTCCTGCACCTCGAGATCGTGCAGGAGCGGCTCGAGCGCGAGTACGACCTCACCCTCGTGGCCACGGCGCCGTCGGTCGCCTACCAGGTTCTGCGCAAGGACGGCGTCATCGTGGACGTAGCCCACCCGTCCGCGTGGCCGAACCCGGGCGACATCGCGGCGGCCGACGAGCCCTACGTGCGGGCCACGATCCTGACCCCCAAGGACACGCTGGGGGCGGTCATGGACCTCACCAAGGCGCGGCGCGGGATCTTCAAGAGCCTCGAGTACCTCGACCCCACGCGCGCGATCCTGACGTGGGAGCTCCCGCTGGCCGAGATCCTGCTCGAGTACTACGACCACCTGAAGTCGGTCTCGCAGGGTTACGCTTCCCTCGACTACGAGCCGTGCGGGTACCGGGCCGCGGATCTCGTGAAGCTCGACATCCTCCTCAACGGGGAGCAGGTGGACGCCCTCTCGTCGATCGTGCCCAAGGACCAGTCCTACCACAAGGGCGCGCAGATGGCGGAGAAGCTGAAGAAGCTCATCCCGCGCCAGATGTTCGAGGTGGCCATCCAGGCCGCCATCGGGAGCCGCGTCATCGCGCGCGAGAGCATCCCGGCGATGCGCAAGAACGTGCTCGCCAAGTGCTACGGCGGCGACGTCAGCCGGAAGCGCAAGCTCCTCGAGAAGCAGAAGGAGGGCAAGAAGCGGATGAAGTCCGTGGGCCGCGTCTCGATCCCGCAGGAGGCTTTCCTCTCGGTGCTGAAGATTTAGGTAAGATACAACCATAATGCCGGACAACATCAACGAAATCCTCCTGACGGTCACGGTCGTGCTGGCCGTGGCCGCCCTCGCGTTCCGGATCCTCCTGCGCGTGAACCGCGTCGAGTGGCTGAAAACGGCCATGACCTGGATCCTGGGCTACGTCGACGTCTTCCTCTCCGCCCTCATCATCGCCCTCGTTATCCGGACCCTCGTCGTGGAACCGTTCAAGATCCCGTCGTCGTCCATGGAGGACACGCTCCTGGTCGGGGACCACCTGTTCGTGAACCGCTTCCTGTACGGCTGGCGGGTGCCGGGGATGAAGTCCCGGCCGCTGGCCCTGCGCGCGCCCCGCCGGGGCGACATCGTCGTCTTCATCCCGCCCCAGCGCCGGGACACGGACTTCATCAAGCGCGTGATCGGAACCCCCGGGGACACGCTCGAGATCCGTAACCAGAAGGTGTACGTGAACGGAACCCCGCTCGGCGAGCCCTACGTCGTCCACAAGGACCGCCGCGTCCTGGGATCGGCGCCTCCGGGCCGCGACCGGATGGGGAAGATCGTGGTCCCGCCGGCCCGGTACTTCATGATGGGCGACAACCGGGACTTCAGCGACGATTCCCGGTTCTGGGGCTACGCCGAGCTGCCCGACCTCAAGGGGAAGGCCATGATCATTTACTGGTCGTGGGATTCCAACCCCGAGATTCCGATCTACGACCTCATCCACAAGATCCGCTGGGGGAGGATGTTCAAGGTCGTCCGGTGAGCCCGGAACCGGTGTCGCCGCGGCCTGCCATGCCCGGGACACCGGTTCCACCCGGGGTTCACGGGATGATCCCGTGAACCCCCTCGGCCTGTACATCCACGTTCCCTTCTGCGAACGGAAGTGCGCCTACTGCGATTTCTACTCCCTCCCCGCCGTCGTGCCCGCGTCCCGCGACCGCTACGTCGACGCGCTGGTCGCCGAGATCCGGACAAAGGCCACCCACGAACCCGTGGCCACGGTCTTCTTCGGCGGCGGGACGCCGTCCGTGCTCACGCCCGCCCAGATCGGCCGGATCCTCGACGCGCTCCGCGCCGGGTTCGCGCTTGCCCCCGAGGCCGAGATCTCGATGGAGGCCAACCCCGAGACCGTGACCGGAGCGGCATTCCGGGGCTACCGGGCCGCCGGGGTCAATCGGGTCAGCCTCGGGGTGCAATCGCTGGATGACGGCATTCTCAAGGTCCTGGGCCGGATTCACGACGCCGCCCGGGCCCGGGACGCCGTCCTCGAGGCTGCGGCCGCCGGATTCACCCGCCTCGGCGCGGACCTCATGTTCGGGCTTCCGGGCCAGACGGCGGAGCGGTGGAGAGCGGACCTGCGCGAGGTCCTGGGCTGGCCGATCGAGCACCTCTCCGCCTACGAGTTCTCGGTGGAGCCGGAGACCCCGTTCGCCTCGCAGACGCATATCCTGCCCGACGAGGACGCGGTCCTGGCGATGTGGGACATCCTCCTCGAGGAGACCTCCCGCGCCGGCTTTCCTCAATATGAGGTGTCGAACTACGCGAAGCCCGGGGCCGAGTGCCGGCACAATCTCGTGTACTGGCATGACGGCGAGTGGCTCGGGTTCGGCGCGGGCGCGTGGTCCGCGCGCGAAGGCGTGCGCACGGGGAACCCGCGCGACCTTGACCGGTACCTGGCGGGCGAGGCTGCCGGTTTCCCGCCCGCCGAGGCCGACGAGCTCCCGTACGACCGGCAGGCGGCCGAGACGATGGTGCTGGGCCTGCGCCTGCGCGAGGGGGTCGACCTCGCCGCGTTCGAGGTTCGCTGGGGCGCGGTCGCGCTCGCACGGCTCGAGCGCATTCTCGCCGAGCACCTTGCCGCCGGCCGCCTCGAACGCGTCTCCGGGCGCCTCCGGCTCACCCGCGCCGGCCTCCTTGTCGCGAACGATGTGTGGTCGGATCTGGTGGGCACGATGTAGCCGTTGCAATACTCGGAGTGGTGGTGGCATCATGGACCTGCGATGACTGATCCTTCCGGCCGCGCGGTCTACCTCCTGCGCCCCCGGGCACGATTGCTGACCCTCCCCGCGTTCGTCCGGCGGTTCATCACCTTCGGGGTCCTGCTCGCGACGGCTCTTCCAGCTTCGGGCGGGAACATCTCGACAGTGGCGGGGACCGGGATGTGGGGATACAGCGGTGACGGACTACAGGCGACCTCGGCCCAATTGTATTATCCGTGGGATGTCGCCCTGGACAGTGCGGGGAATCTCTTCATCGCGGACACCAGGAACTACCGTATTCGCAGGGTGGATCATGCCACCGGTGTGATTTCCACGGTTGCGGGGATCACGGGGGGTGGCTACAACGGTGACGGAATCCCGGCGACCTCGGCACGCCTGCAGTGGCCGAATGGCGTCGCACTGGATAGCGCCGGTAACCTCTACATCTCCGACACATGGAATCATCTCATTCGCCGGGTGGACGCCGGCAGCGGGCTGATCACTACGGTCGCGGGGTCGATGACGGCCACGGGGGGGTACAACGGCGACGGCATCCTGGCGACCTCGGCACGCCTGAATACCCCGGGGGGAATCACGGTGGACGGAACCGGCAACCTGTTCATCGCGGATACCTACAACCATCTTGTGCGGCGGGTGGACGCCGTCAGCGGACTGATCACGACGGTTGCGGGGTCGACGACGGCTACGGGAGGCTACAACGGAGACGGTATTCCGGCGACAGCATCGCGGCTGTACTGGCCGGAGGATGTGGCGTTCGATGCCGGAGGCAATCTCTACATCGGAGACTGGGGGAACAGCCGCGTCCGACGGGTGGACGCAGCCACGGGTCGCATCTCGACGGTGGCAGGGCGCGGCTTCTGGGGGTATGACGGTGACGGGATCCCCGCGACTTCTGCGGAGCTGAACGGTGTGGGTTCCGTAGTAGTGGCCCGTGATGGCATCCTGTATATCGGTGACTTCTTCAACGATCGCGTTCGTCGTGTTGATCCGATAACCGGCCTGATCGACACCGTTGCAGGGACGGGAACGGCTGGGTACAACGGCGACGGGATTCCGGCATCGACGGCGTCGTGCGATCATCCCTCGGGATTGGCCGTGGATGCCAATGGCAACCTGTTCATCGCGGATTCATGGAATCACCGGGTGCGGCGGGTAGAGGGATACATCCGCGTGCCACCTGCGCTCGGTCGCATGCTCTTGGCTCCGAACGTGCTGGAGACATCCGGTCCGGTGGGTATTGTCCGCATTGGGCTCAGGGGCCATCCGTCGGAGAGCGTCCTGGTGCGGGTCTACTCCGAGGCAGGGGAACTGGTCAGGTCCTTCTCGTGCAGCCTGAACTCGGTGGGAGATGCGCTGGTGCCATTCGATGGGCTCGATGACCGGGGCGTGAGGCTCGGACTGGGAGGATACTGGTTGGTGGCCTCGGGTGGCGGCGTGAACGACCGACAATCCCTGCTCGTCGTCCGGAAGCGGAAGCGATGAGGCTTGGCTGGGCAGTCGCCTGTGCGTCACTCGCGCTCGCGTGCGGTGCAAGGGCCGGTTCTCCGATAGGGGCGCAGTTCCTGAACGTGCCGCTTAGCGTGCGGCAGATGGGGATGGGCAATGTCAGTTGCGGGGGTGGGGACATCCTGCGAGCTTGGAGTAACCCCTCCCTGATTTCGGATCAGGCGCAACGTGGTGAGGTCGCACTCCACGGGGCGTCGAGGTTCGAGAAGCGGGAGTCCACGTTCGGTTTCGGGGCAGGCTGGGGGATTCCGTCGGGCTGGCACGTGGCCGCGGTGCTCTCGTCGTATTCGCTTACCGTGGCCGAAACGGACGTGGCTGGCCAGCGGACCGGCTCGAACCTGGACCGAAGCCTCATGGCGGCGGGACTGGCGGCGGCGGGAAGCTTCGGCTCGGTCGATGCGGGGATCATGGCGAAGGGATTGTCGGACAACGTCCAGGGCGATCGGGCCGGCAGTACGGCCGTCGATCTGGGGGCCTCGACCCTCTGGAGGGATCTCTCCGTGGCGGTCGCATGGCGCAACATCGGGACGCGTCTCCGCCGTACCCCGGAATCGGAAGGCGATGTGCTGCCGACGGAGGTCCGGCTCGGCGCCGTCTACCACTGCAAGCCGTGGCGGTTCTCCGGCGGAGTCGAGTATGCCCAGACGATCGGGCTGGTCTCGCACGTGGGGATTGGCGTGGAGTGGTGGCCGGTCCTGCCGTTCGGTCTGCGATGCGGCACGGCGAACTTCTGGGACGCGGCCGCCCAGATGACGGCGGGATTGTCGGCGTTGTACCGGCGGATTGGCCTGGACTACGCCTTCGTTGCGCATCCAATCGGGCCGACGCATGTCGTGAGCCTTTCTTATGCGTTTGGGCCTGCCAAGTCTCGGACAGGAGACGCCTCCATGCGTCTGACCGAGCCGGGCGTGATGGGTGGTCCGTCAGCCATGGAGCTCAAGGAAGCTGTCTCGCAATTCCTTGACAGCCAGACCGCGTCCTCCGGCGGCCTCTTCACGATGAAGGACGATGCGACGAAGCGCATGTGGCGACTGCGCATGAAGCGGATCGATGATGCCGTTCGTCTCTATGACGAGGTGTACGTTGTGTGCGCCGATTTCGTGTCCGAAGCGGATGGCGCGCTGGTCGATCTGGACTTCTGGCTCAAGGTGGTCGCCGACGGCGGCCCCGCGGTCTTCCGGACCAGGGTGCACCGGGTCAACGGCGCCATGCGCCTGAACTACAAGGGCGACGGCGTAGAAGTGCCCTGAACGTTGCGCCGGCTGCTGAAACGGCGTTGATTGCCCGTCCCGGTCCGCGGGTGATATCATCTCAAGACCCAATACACACGCCCGCCGAATCAACACGGCGGCCCGGGTCCCCGAGACAAGGGGCGGCTGACCGGGCGGGCGGAGGGAAAACCCAAGGAGAATATCGCATGACGTCAGTGACCATGAAGCAGCTGCTCGAAGCCGGCATGCACTTCGGACATCAGGTGCACCGCTGGCACCCGAAGATGCGGAAGTACATCTTCGGCACCCGCAACGGCATCCACATCATCGACCTGCAGAAGACGATCCGCCTCCTGAAGGAGGCGTACACCGAGGTGAAGGAGACGGCCGCCGAGGGCGGCCTGGTCCTCTTCATCGGCACCAAGAAGCAGGCCCAGACCGTCGTGCTCGAGGAGACGGCCCGGTGCAAGCAGTTCTCGTGCACCAACCGCTGGGTCGGCGGGACGCTGACGAACTTCACGACGATCCGCAAGAACCTCGCCAAGATGCGCGAGTACGAGCAGCTCGACGCCGAGGGCCTGCTGGCCCAGCTCCCGCGCAAGGAAGAGGCCTCGCACCGCCGCCGGTGGGAGAAGCTGCGGGAGGCGTTCTCGGGCATCCAGGACCTGCCGAAGGTCCCGGAGATGCTCTTCATCATCGACCTCAAGAAGGAGCACATCGCGCTCCAGGAGGCGCGCCGTCTCGGAATCCGGGTCGTCGCGATCGTGGACACGAACTGCAACCCGGACGAGGTTGACCTCCCGATCCCGGGCAACGACGACGCGATCCGGTCCATCAAGCTCGTGACGAGCTTCATGGCCGACGCCGTGATCGAGGGCCAGGCCGAGTGGGCCGCCAAGGGCGGCGTGACCGCGGGCGCCGAGGTCGATCTGCAGCCGGCCACCGAGGCCGAGCTCGCCGAGCAGGTCGCGGCCGCCGCGCACGCGCTCAAGATCGAGTCCGAGATGGAGGGCGAGGAGGAAGACCTCAAGCTCTTCGAGCAGGCGATCAAGGGCGAGTTCCCGCTGCCCGGCGCCAAGGAAGAGGTGGTGGTGGTGGAAGCCGCTCCGCCCGCGCCGACGACCGGGGTTTCGACGTCCGGGGAAACCCTGCCACCTGCTCCTGCAGGTGACGGGAAGGGCGCGTAACGCCGGTGGCGGTTTCGGCGGACTCCATAAAGAAACTGAGGGAAGAGACCGGTGCGGGGATCATGGACTGCCGCAAGGCGCTCGAGGAATCCACGGGGGATCTCGAGCGCGCGGCCCTGCTCCTGCGCGAGCGCGGCGCCGCCAAGGCGCTGAGCAAGGAGAACCGGCGGGCGCAGGAAGGCTCGATCATGGCCTACGTCCACCACGGCGGCAAGCTCGGAAGCCTCGTCGAGGTGAACTGCGAAACCGACTTCGTGGCCCGGAACGAGGAGTTCATCACCCTCGCGAAGGAGCTCTCGATGCAGGTCGCGGCCACGAGCCCGCGCTGGGTGGCGAAGGAGGACGTGCCGGGAGCGTTCCTCGAGGCGCAGAAAGAGGAGTTCCGGAAGCAGGCGGCCGAGCTGGGGAAGCCCGCGGACGCCTTCGTGCAGGAGAAGACGGACCAGCTCCTGTCCCAGCTCTGCCTGCTCGAACAGCCCTACATCCGCGACGCGGCGATCATCGTATCGAGCCTCATCACGGAGAAGGTAGCCAAGTTCGGCGAGCGGATCCGGGTGAAGCGATTCGTCGTGTTCAAGCTCGGGGAGGGCGATGAGCAGCCGCCCGTCTAAAGGGACCCGCTACACGCGGGTCGTCCTCAAGCTCTCGGGCGAGTCGCTCGCCGGGGGCGAGCACGGGTACGGGCTGTCGGCCGCCGTGCTCGAGCGGATCGCGGGCGAGATCGCGCAGGTCCACCGGGCGGGCGTCGACGTCGGGATCGTTATCGGCGGCGGGAACATCTTCCGCGGCGCCTCGGGCGGCACGATCGACCGCGTGGCCGCCGACTACATGGGCATGCTCGCCACCGTCATCAACTCCGTGGCCATGCAGGACGCGATCGAGAAGATGGACGTGCCCGTGCGCGTCCAGTCCGCGATCGAGATGGCGAAGGTCGCGGAGCCGTTCATCCGGCGCCGGGCGATGCGGCACCTCGAGAAGCACCGCGTCGTGATCTTCGCGGGCGGCACCGGCAACCCGTACTTTTCCACCGACACGGCCGCGGCGCTGCGCGCGACCGAGATCGGCGCCCAGGTCGTGCTCAAGGCGACCCGCGTTGACGGGGTGTACGACCGGGACCCCGAGAAGGACAAGAAGGCGAAGCGGTACGACCGGCTCACGTTCGAGGAGGCGATCAGCCGGCGCCTCAAGGTCATGGATGCGACGGCGTTCACCATGTGCGCGGAACAACACATCCCGATCGTGGTCTTCAACCTGAACGTCGCCGGAAACATCGTCCGGGCCGCGAAGGGGGAGCCGATCGGCACGCTCGTGACGGGAGGCTGACGATGGCGGGAGGGGACGAGATCCTCAAGGACGGCGAGGTGAAGATGAAGAAGACCTTCGAGGTCCTGCTGAACGACCTCTCGGGCCTGCGGACGGGCCGGGCGAGCCCGGGCCTCGTCGAGCACATGAAGGTCGACTACTACGGCCAGTCGATGCCGCTCAAGCAGCTCGCGAACATCGGCGTGCCCGACGCGAAGACGATCGAGATCCGGCCGTGGGACAAGAACGCCATCCAGCCCATCGAAAAGGCCTTCGCCACCTCGGACCTCAAGCTCGCGCCCCAGCGGCAGGGCGACGTCATCCGGCTCAACATCCCGCCGCTCACCCAGGACCGCCGGATGGAGCTCATCAAGGTCGCGAAGAAGACGGCCGAAGAGGGCCGCGTCTCGATCCGGAACGTGCGGCAGGAGACCAACAACAAACTCAAGGCCGCCAAGGACGGCAAGACGATCTCGGAGGACGAGCTGAAGCGGTTTAACCAGCAGGTCCAGAAGCTGACGGACCAGTTCATCGCCAGGATCGACGAGACCCTTGCCAAGAAGGAAAGCGAAATCTCGACGGTCTGAGATGACTGGTCGGGCTGAAGTGTCCGACCGTTCGGGGTCCGGGCAGGAGCCCGGACCCCGCCCGTCTGACGTGCGCCTCCCGCGGCATGTCGCGATTATCATGGACGGGAACGGGCGCTGGGCGAAGGCCCGCCGCCTGCCCCGCATCGTCGGCCACCGGGCCGGGGTCAACACCGTCCGCGAGATCACGACCGCCTGCGCCGAGCTCGGCATCCCGGCCCTGACCCTCTACGCCTTCTCCGCCGACAACTGGAAGCGCCCGTCGCGCGAGGTCGGGGCCCTCATGGGCATCCTGGTCCGGTTCCTCAGGCTCGAGCTACCGACCATGCGCCGCCACCAGGTGCGCCTGCGGGCGATCGGGCACACGGAGGCCCTGCCCCCCGCGGCCCGGGCCGCCCTGCGCCGGGTCACGGCGGAAACCGCCCGTCACCGGGGCATGATTCTCACGCTGGCGCTGAACTACAGCGCCCGGCAGGAGATCCTGGACGGGGCGCGGAAGCTGGCCGGCGATCTCCACAAGCGGCGTGTAACGGGCCGGCATGGTTCCGCCGGAGGCGGAACCATGGGGCGAAGCCGACTGCACCGCGACGACTTCCGGCGATACCTGGCCACGGCGCATCTTCCCGACCCGGACCTCCTGATCCGGACGAGCGGCGAGATGCGGCTCTCGGACTTCCTGCTCTGGCAGGCCGCGTACGCGGAGCTGTGGTTCACGCCCGTCCTGTGGCCGGACTTCCGGCGCAAGCACCTGATGGCCGCCCTGCGTGCCTTCGCCCGGCGCCAGCGCCGGTACGGAGGGGTGGAGGACGTTGCATGAGCGATCTCCCGCGCCGCGCGGTCGCGGCCGTCGTCGCGATACCGCTCCTCGGGTGGTTCCTGTTCTCCCGCACGCCGTATCCCTTCGGGGCCGTGATCGTGGTCGCGAGCCTGGCCGGCCTGCGCGAGGTCTTCGCCATGCTCCGCAAGCTCAAGTTCCGGCCGTTCGAGCCCGTCGGGTACGCGGCCGCCCTCGCTTGCCACGCCGCGGCGCTCTGGGAGTGGAACCTCCCGGCCTCGCTCTCGATCCTGGCCGCGCCCGTCTTCCTCCTCACCGTGATCCTGCTCGCCCTCCTCCTCGCGATGCTGTGCCGGGGGATGGAGAAGGACAACGTGCCGTCGGTGGCGGTCACGCTCTTCGCCGCCCTTTACGCGGGCTGGCTCGCGAGTTTCGTGACCCGGCTCCGCGTCCTACCCGAGGGCGCGCAGTGGGTATTCCTGCTCTTCGTCCTGACGTGGACGTACGACACCGCCGCGTATTTCTGGGGCGTCAACTTCGGCGGCCCCAAGCTCTGGCCGTCGGTCTCGCCGAAGAAGACCTGGGCGGGCTTGTGGGGCGGGATCGGCACCACGCTTGCGATCCTCGTGGCTCTGCGGCACCTGCTCCCGGCCGGGACCGGGCCGCACCTCTTCCCGTATCCGCTCGCAATCCGGTCGCTTTGGTGGCTCGTGCCCGTCGGGTGCGTGATGGCCCAGCTCGGCGACCTCGCGGAGTCCATGCTCAAGCGCGCGGCGGGCGTCAAGGACTCGGGGGCGTTCCTCCCGGGCCACGGCGGCCTCCTCGACAAACTCGACAGCTTCCTCTTCACCGGCCCGCTCCTCTATTTCCTCGCCGTAGCCGTCCTCTAGGCTCGAGGACGAGCCTTCGTCGAAGTTGGCGGGATTCTCAATAACTTCGACGCGTCGCCCGAGCTTCTAGAAGAACAACCCCTTCTTCTTGTGGATGAAGTCGCCGAGGCGGCGGGCGCGATCCATCTCGGCGGGCGAGAGCGGCCCCAGGTCCAGCGCCGTGATGGCGTGGGTGAGCTGGTCGGCATTCGCGGGACCGGTCATGCAGACGTCCACCTGCGGGTTCGAGAGCACGAATCGGTAGCAGTCGGCGGCCGTCATCGGCGGTTCGCCAGACGGCATCTTCCCTGGCCTCAAGAGTTGGCTCCAGCACGTGGCGGTGTAGGCGATGATGCCCGGCGGATTGGCCGACGGGATGAGGGGGAAGATCTCCTGCTCGGCACCGCGGTGGACGGCATTGTACCGGAGCATCTGGGCGCCGAAGGGCGAGTCCGCCTTCGCGGCCAGCGTGCCGTGGAACGGGCGATCATGGCCCGATACCGCGAGGTGGCGGACCTTGCCCTCCTGCTGGAGTTTGAGGCATGCGTCCACGAGCCGCGGGGACGGGTACCGGTTGACCCAGCCCAGCAGCAGAATCTCGACGTGGTCGAGGCTCAAAGCCCGGAGCCCCTTCTCGACCGACCGGCGCACCCACCATCCGGGATGGTCGTACGACTGGAGCATGACGACGAGCCGGGCACGGTCGGTCTTCGCGATATTCCGGATCGCCTCGGCCATCGCGGCCCGGCGTAGGGTGCCCCAGTAGAAGAAGTTGATGCCATGTTCGTGGAACGCCTTCTCCAGCGGGGCCGCCGGGATGCCGTAGCCGGACGAGATGCCGAGCCGGGAGACCATGAGCCCCGTGCGTCCGAGGGCCCGGGGCTGGCGGAAGCCGTTATCTGCTGCCATATTCGCCGATTCTACCCGAAGGTCCTGGTTGCGTTCAGCGGAGGCGGATGGCGAAGACGCCGGCGGCGGGGGTGAAGGAGAAGACGCCCTTGGCGCGGTGGAGGGAAACCTTGCCGAGCGGGGCGCCGTCCTCGGCGGCGGCGGTCGCCAGCGTGGGCTCCGGGAGCTTCCACGGGAGCGACCGCCACCCGAGCGAGATCTTCGCCGTCGTTTCGGGGAGCGGGGTCACGGTGACCACGTCGTCGACGACCGTGACCCGGCAGCCGCCGGCGGCGGCGACGCCGCGGACCGCGACCTTGGCGCCGCGGCCGTTCACGTATAGGCCCGAGGGGCCGTACGACCACTCGACGATCCCCTCGTCCTTGCGCTCGATCGCGGCCTCAACGACGCCTCTCTTGGTGGGGATTCGGGAGTAAAACCCGAAAGGCGGGAGAGTGTGGTCCTTGACCATCCAGGCGGTCTTGCCCCGGTTCACCCAGACCTCGCCGCCACCCTCCCACTTCACGTGCTGGCGGTGGAGGTCCTTCCCCGCGAACTCGACCCGGTCCATGCGCGCGAGTCCAAGCGCTCGCGCGACGTCATGCGTGAGCCAGTATTTCCGGACGACGTCGGGGGAGAAGGCGTTCGAGACCATGGCCGGGTGCCCGTCCAGGATCTCGGTGGCGATGTAGTCGTCGGAGTAGATGCCGTGGGCCTTGGCGTCGAGTCCGCCCTCGTACCGGCCCGGGTACCCGGCGCCGTGGAGGATGAACCGGTCATGGTGGGCGGCGTCGTGCCACGGCACCCGCTCGGCGTCCGCGCACCGGATATCCCACACGCACCACGACATGTCGCCCGGCAGCGGCGGCCCGACCCGGAGATGGTTCGTCTGGGCGCCGTCGAGCCAGCCGATCAGGGCGTCGTGTCCGCTCTCCGAGATCTGGGGGGCGTTGCCGCCGAGCGTGGTCCGGATCCACGCGAACGCCTCCCCCCAGACCGTGCGCGTGAACGACCGGTCGAGGAACCGGCCGTCCCGGCTCCAGCAGTCGTACGGCCCGATCGAGGACCAGACGTCGATGAAGTAGGCGTCGGGCGCGAGGCCGGCCTTGATGAGGCGCACGTTGCGCTGGAGCGGGGCGAGGTCGGCGTCCGGCCGGGACCGGTACGACTGCGCGTTCGCGTGCCAGGAGTTGAGCCAGGCCTTCACGGGCGCGCCGCCCGCGTCGAACGCGATCTGGTCGTACGAGAAGCCCTCGGAGTCGGGGTAGAAGTCGATGTAGTTGTCGTGCGGGGCGAAGAGGACGCCGTGGTCGCGGCAGGACTTCGCGAGCGCGGCCAGCTCGGCCAGCGTGCCGTACTCCCCGCGCGGCGGCCAGATGTCCGGGAGCCGGTAGTCGTAGCCGTGCCGCTGCCAGACGTGCCAGACGACGACGGCGTCGGTCAGCCCGTACCGGAACGCGCGCTCGAGCGCCTTCATCGACTCCGCGTACCGGCCGCCCCAGAGGTCGAAGACGAACCGGCCCGCGAGGGTCTGGACGCCGGCCGCGGCCTTGAGGCCGTTGGTGTCGCGCCACGCCCTGATCCCGTCCCAGACCGTCCGGCAGGGGAGGAAGACCTGGGTCTGGGTGCCCGGCCCCCGGAGCGTGTACTGCCGCGCGGCAGGGTCCACGGTCAGGGAATCCGGGACCGCGTCCGTGGCCTGGACGATCGAGACGCCGGGGAAGTCGAACCCGACGAACGAGGTCGAGAGCCGGTGGCCGTCGAACCCGAGGTTGAAGCTCCCGGGCTTCTCGATCACGTTCCCGTCGCCGGCGAAGACGCGGGCGGCGGTCGCGCTCCACGGACCGGCGGCGACCTCGTCGAGCCGGACCACCATCCAGGGCCGGTCGGCGGGGGCATTCTCGAGGCGGAACGAGGCACGCAGGGCGGGGCCCCAGACCGAGAGCTCGCCGACGAGGTCGAAGCTCCCGGCCCAGCTCTCGAACCGGTGGCGGACCCGGACACCGTCCGGGACGGGCTCGTTCACGACCTCGCGCAGTACGGCCGCGGACCTCGTGTCGTCGAGCGCGTCGCCGAGGACGCGGACCCGGAATCCGTGGAAGAGCAGTCGCCGGTCGCCGTTCCGGAACTCGACCGCGGCATCGAGGAGCCCGCGGCTCCCGGGCCGGACTCCGACCGTCCACGCGTCCCTGCCCTTGCCGATCCTGCCGAGGGTCTTCTGCGGTGAGCCGGCCTTCGGCGGGAACACCGCCGGCTTCGGGGGCTTTCCTGCGACCAGCGTCGGCTCGGCCCAGAAGGACTGGTCGCACGTCGTGTCGTTCTTCGGCCCCGGGTGCGACTCGAGCTGGAGCCGGACCGCCTGGCCCGCGAACTTCGACAGGTCGGCCTCGTGCGGCTCCCAGCGCTTGGCGAGGGTGTGATGCTCGAAGACGACTTCCCCCTCCTCGCCCGCCGCGATGCCGGAGGCATCGCGGAGCGACGCTCCTGCGTCGCCCGGTCCGTCGACCGGGGCATCCAGCGGGGCCACGCGGACCCGGAAGGTGACTCCGTCGCTCGGCGGCTCGCCCTGGTCGTGATGGTGGTCGCGGATCGCATTGGCGAAGGTGAGCTTGAGCGGCGTCGTCGCCGGAAGCCGGACCGGGTACTCGGTCAGGATCGTCCCGGCCCGGTCGAGCCAGGGCGGATGCATCGTGATCGCTTCCCGCCATCCGCCGCGGTCGGTCCCGTCGGAGAAACCGGCCCAAGCCCGCGTGACCGCGTCCTCGCCCGACCAGCCGACCGGGAGCGTTCGGGCGGGATCGCCGAAGACGCGGAGGATGACCCGGCGGACCGGGAGCCGCCAGAGGGCGAGCGCGGAATCGGGCGCGACCGCGACGGGGGTCCACGGGATCGATGGCGTGGCGCGCGGCGGGTCCGGGAGCGCGCACTCGACGAGGAGGACGGGATGCAACGACGCGCCTCCGGCCTCGATGAAGGCGTGGACCGGATACCAGGCGTTGTAGGTGCCGACCGGGGCGGTTACGACGAACGCGGCCTTGGCCAGTCCGCCGGCGGGGATCTCGACATCGCGGGAGGCGGGCTCGGCCCGCCACCCGTCGGTCCCGGCCAGCCGCACCGCGCCCCGGAGGGGCGTTTCGCCCCGGTTCTCGACGACGACGGTCACGACGTACGGGGTCGCGGTGGCCGTGATCCTGGCCGGCCCCTCGATCCGGGCGGTGAGCGTCCCCGCCGAATCAACCGGCGGATCGAACGCGGCGAGAACGGTCGTGGTGGCCATCATGAGCATCGCCAGCATTGCCCCGATTGTACTCCCCGCGGGCGGCGCGGCCCCATCGCCGGGGCTAGTCGTCCTCGCCGGAGAGGGTGAGGCCGAGGGGCTTGAGGCCCCGGCCGTGGGGCCCGGCCCACTCGGCGGGGTAGGGCTCAGTCCCGCGCATCGCGTGCCAGAGAATCCGGTTAAGCGTGTCCTCGTTGGCGGCGTCCACGTGCGCGAAGTCCAGGCGCTCGCTCAGTTCCGCCCAATGCCGCTCGTTCGGCGCCAGCGTCTTCTTCTCCGGGTTCATCTGGTCCAGCGGCACCTCGTTGGGCCGGGCCATGTACGGCGTGAGGTCCGGCTTCTCCCCGAAGCACGCGGTCATGAGCGGCGCCATCGCGTCCATCTGGTTGAGCGGCGGGAGGCCCAGGATCCGTTCGATCGTGTGGATCACGGAGGTCTGGTTGTAGAACTCCTTGACCGTCCGCTTGAGCCGGCTGTACGGGCTGATGACGAGGCACACGGACCGGTGGCCGTCGACGTGATCGAACCCGTCCTGGGGGTCGTCCTCGTTCACGAAGAGAACGGTCTTGGGCCAGAACCGGCTCTTCGAGATCGCCTCGACGCACCGGGCGAGCGCGAGGTCGTTGTCGGCGACGTGCGCGGCGGGCGTGGGGTAGCCCGGCTGCGAGCCCGAGGTGTGGTTGTTCGGCAGGTACAGGATGATGAAGTTCGGCCACTCGCCCCTGGCCTCGCACTCCGCGAACTCCTTGAGGAAGGCCTCCGCCCGCACGACGTCCGGGATGCGCATGAGCCAGCCCGGATAGGTGGGGCTCGTATACGGCCCGAGGTGCTCGGGCAGGAGGTGCTGGACGAACCGGGGGCCGCCGGTCTTCGCCTGGTACCCGCGCCAGAAATCCGTCCAGGAGGCGTCGTCGGGCACGGCATCGGGCAGGTCGAGCTCGCCGTAGTTCCGGAACGAGAGCCCGTGACTTAGCACGTTGTCCCAGATGGACCCGGAGGTCGAGAACGCGAGCGGGTCGGTCCCGAAGTTGTAGGTCCGCGTCCACCCCGCGGTCGCCTTCTCGAGGTAGCCGGAGGCGTTGGCCTCGATCGCCCACGCGTGGCCGTCGGACGAGAGGACGCCGTTGCAGTAGTAGTTGTCGAGCAGGACGAACTGTTCCGCGATCGCGTGGTGGTTCGGAGTGACCTTCCGGCCGAAGATGCAGAGCCGGGGCTCGCCGTTGCCGCCGGCCATGTCGCCGAGGACCTGGTCGTAGGTCCGGTTCTCCTTGATGACGTACACGACGTGCTCGAAGACCGACGGCTCGCCCGTGCGCGCGGGCACCGGGACCGGCTTCACGCCCGTCCGGGACTTCTCGTAGGCCTTGAGGATCTGGGGGACCCGGCCGTCGGCGAGCACGCGCCGGGTCATCGCCGCGAGTGTTTCCCGCCCGGGCACGGCCACCTTCGTCGCCGCGCCGTTGGCCCAGTACACGCTCCAACCCCACTTCGCCCGCTCGTCCTTCTTGACCTCGTCCTTCCGGCCCTGGGGGTTCCGGCCGCCGAGGCCCTTCACGCTCGAGATGAAGAGCGACTTCCCGTCGGTGACGACGCCGCCCGGGTACCAGGGGGTGGGGATGAACCCCGTGACCTGGCCGAGCCCGTCGGGGGAGAGAGAAACAACCGCGATGGCGTTGTTGCCGCCGTTGGCGACGTAGAGCGTCTTCCCGTCGGGCGAGACCGCGACCGCGTTGCTGGCGCTTCCATATGGAAGGGCCGGATTGGGCCTCACCGGGATGGCGCCCAGCGCGGTGCCCGCCGCGGTGTCGATCACGGTCACGAGGTCCGCGTTCGTGCAGGCGACGTAGAGCCGCTTGCCGTCGGGCGAGAGCGCGAGCCCGGCCGGGTGGAGCCCGGTCTCTATCTGGGAGGATTCGCGGCCCGCGGCAAGGTCAACGACGCTCAACGTTCCGCTCGACGCGATCCCGCGGGCGTCCACGACGACGTCCGAGCCCGCCGACTTCGCCGTGGTCTCGCCCGGCTTGGGGACCCGGCCGCCCCAGTTCGAGACCCAGGCCGTCCTTCCATCCGCCGAAAGGACGACCTGGTACGGGGCGATTCCGACCGGGATCTCGCGGACGGCGCCGGTGACAAGGTCCACGCCGGCGATGGTATTGTTCATCGAGAGGCAGACCCAGGCGGTCCTGCCGTCGCGGGAGATCGCGACGCCCAGCGGGTTCGACCTCTCCCGTCCGCCCGTGCCCGTCAGCGTGAACTGGCGGCCCCACGAGAGCGTGCGGTTGGGCGCGACCAGGAGTTCGTTCAGCGTCTTCTCCGTTAGCGTCACGAACACGCGGCCTCCGTCGGGGCTGACCGCGATCCCGGTCTGCGATCCGCCGTAGTCGCCCCATACCGTGCTCAGGTTCTTCCACGTCTTCGTGTCGACCGCGACCACGCTCCAGCCGCCCTTGACGTACACGGTCCTTCCGTCGGGCGAAAGCGCCAGGTCGAGCGCCGTGGACCCGATCTCGAGCGTCTTCCCGGCCGGATGCAGGAGCTGGCGGGTGGAGACCACGATCCCGCCGTCCTCGGCCGGGCCCACGGTTGCCTGGTCAACGGCGCGGACGGGGGAAGCGAGGAGGAGTATCGCGATCGCGAGGGTGCGCATGCCCATCAGGATACCGGAACGACTTCGACCACGGTGGCCCGGAATCTGGCCGGCAGTTCGACGCGGAGCCCGCGGTCCATGAGCTCGGCGCCCGTCGCCTCGGCGGGCGAGACGCCGTTGCCCGCCAGGGCGTACCGGGTCCTCGGATCGAGGTTCCGGAGGGGAATCCACCGGACGGCGAAACGATCGTCGAGCCGGTACGCGAACACGAGCGACCGCGAGTCGTCCGCCCGCCGGAGCTGGAGCGCGGCCCAGCCCGTGTGGTCCTCCATCGGCGCCGGGGGCGTGAGGAGGTCGGTGGCGGCCGCGACGATGAATTCGCGCCAGCGCTTGTACCACGCGACCCGGGCGGCGAGCGCCGTCCGGTCGGCGAGCGGCAGGCTCTCGAGGTCCCCGCTGAGCACGAAGATGCCGGGCATGCAGACGAGCGTGGCGAAGTCCATGTCCACGGGGATCGGATCGTCGAAACCGTGGATGCGCGCCGCCACGAGCCCGCGGTCCGGCAGCGACTTGATCACGGTCCAGAGCGTCATGCGCGCGGGCGGCACCCGGAGGGCCGATCCCTGGATCATCCTGATCATGTCGTTCGGGGTCACGTTGTCCGAGAGGAAGATGCCCTCGTGCTGGCGGGTGAGCTCGAGGTCCATGCGGAGTCCGCCGCTCGCGCACGCCTCGAAGACGCAGCCCGGGAACTTCGCCCGCAGTTCGCCCAGCAGGCGGAACCAGGCCGTGTAGTAGTCGGTGAGCTCCCCGCGGCACTCGTCGAGGCCGAGCGGGAAGTTCGAGTCGATCTTCATCCACGCGAGGTCGTAGGTCTCGACGACGCGGGACATTTCGCCTTTGAGGTAGGCGTACGCGGCGGGCTCCTCGATGGCGACGCGGAAGGCCTTGTGTCCGGCGGGGGCGAGCCACTCGGGATGGGACTTCGCGATCGGGGCGGTAGGCACGACCCGCTCGGCCTCCATCCAGAGCCCGAACCTGAGCCCGGCCGCCCGGACCTCGCCGGCGAAGTCGCGCATCTTCCCCTTGAACGACCGGTCCGCGGTCTCGCGCCAGTCTCCGACCCGGCCGTCCCAGCTCCCCGCGGCGTAGCCGAACCAGCCCGCGTCCACGGTGAAGACCTCGCACCCGACCTCCTTGGCGGCCGCCAGCTCCGCCCGCAAGTGGTCGACGTCGAGGTTGTCGTACCGGTCGAACCAGGTGTTGTACTGAACCGGAAAGGAGGGCTTGGCTTTCGCGAACCACCGGCGCCAGGCGTGGGTGTGCAGGGGCGCGGCGCCGAGGTGGGGCTCGCCGCCCGGGATGCCCTGGAGCAGGAGCTCGGGCAGCTCGAGCGTGGCCCCGGGCGCGAGGACGAGCGCGAGCGCGCCGTCCGCGAGCCCGGCTTCGATAACCATGCACGGCTTGCCGTCGTAATAGCCGCCACGGCGTGCGACCCGGATCGTCCAGTTGCCGCGGGGGAGGACGTGGAGGGCGACACCGGGGCCGCCGCCGGGCCGCCGGAAGAACAGATACGGCGGCGCCGGGATCGCGCTCCGCCCCTGGAAGCCCTCGAGCACGAGCTCCGCGGCCGGGAGGTCAACCCACCCGCCCTGCGATTCGCGGCCCCAGTGGCCGCGCTGGGCGTAGAGCTCGAGGCCCCCGGGGGCGAGCGGGAACCGCGCCTGGCAGCGGTTGAGCGTGACCGGCGCCACCCCCGAGTTCGTGATCCGGTCGCAGCGGCTCAGGACGAGATTGGCGGTGTCGAGCGTCCAGACGGTCTCGAGCATGAGCGCGCCGGCCTCGAACGTCGCGGCCATAGTGGCCTGCCCCTCGGAGAGTCCGCGGAGGAGCGGCTCGCTCGCGTCGCCATCGCCGGCCGACGTCTTGAGGGCGAAGAGGCCGCGGATCTCGGGCTCCTCGGGTGTCGCGGCGCAGGCGAAGCCGAAGAGCCGCTCGAGCCGGAGCTGGAGGCCTTCGGCCTGCACGACCGTATCGAGCCCGCCGGGCGCGCAGAGGGTGACCTCGTGCATAACGCCCTGACGGTAGGCTCCCGCACGGGTCCCTGTCAATGCCCCACGTATTGATATACTCCGGGCGATGGCAATGGAGCAGGCCCAATTGGCCGCCTGGCGCATTCACTGGCAGGACGAGGTGGACGCGGCGTGGCTGTACCGGCGGCTGACGGTCCTGGTCCGGGACGACCGGAGCCGCGGGCTCTGCGCCCGGCTGGCCGAGGTCGAGGACCGCCACGCGTCCATGTGGACGAAGGTGCTTGCCGAGCACGGGGTTACGACCCCGGCCCCGGCCCCCCGGCTCAAGGCGCGGATGCTGGCGTGGGCCGCGGAGCGGTTCGGTCCCGGGTTCCTGCTCTCCATGATGCTCCGCGAGGAGGGGCGGGAGGTCCAGGGCTACCTCGTCATGCACCGGCAGGAGGCGCCCGGCGAGGTCAAGGACACGGCGCTCACGCTCGCGCGGGATTCGGCCCAGCATGCGAGCGCGCTCCAGGACCTGGCGGGCACCGGGGCCGCGGGCGAGCCGTGGCACCAGGCGGGGTCCGGCGGATTCCTGCGCAACGTCGTGTACGGGTTCAACGACGGGCTCACGGCGAACTTCGGGCTGGTCGCCGGCGTCATCGGCGGCGATGTCAGCGCGCATGTGATCATCCTCTCCGGATTCTCGGGATTGCTCGCGGACTCGCTCTCGATGGGATCGTCCGGGTACCTGGCGGCCAAGAGCGAGGCCGAGGTCTACGAGCACGAGATCCAGATGGAGCGGGACGAGATCAAGCTCATGCCCGAGGTCGAGGAGCAGGAGCTCGCGATCCTGTACGAGGCCAAGGGAATGCCGCCCGACCGGGCCCGCCAGCTCGCGCACGAGGCGACCGCCGACCCCGAACGGTTCGTCGCGGAGTCGGTGAAGGAGGAGCTCGGGATCTCCGGAACCCGCTCCTCGCCGATGCGGGAGGCGTGGGTGACCGGGACCGCCACCGCCGTCGGCGCGTTCATCCCCGTCGTTCCCTTCCTGTTCATGACCGGGCCCGCCGCGGCCTGGACCTCGTTCGGAATCGCGATGTTGTCCCACTTCGCCGTCGGCGCGATGCGGAGCTTCTTCACCGGCCGCGGGATATTCCGGTCCGGGATCGACATGTTCGTGGTCGGCCTCGGCGTCGCCGTCCTCGGGTACGTGGTCGGCGACCTCGTGGCGAAAGTGCTGTGACGCTGGCGGGCTTGCTGCTGGTGGCTTCGTCGCTCGCCCGCGCCGCCCTCCCCGAGTTGCCGATTGCGGTCTGGTGCCAGGACCCAGTGAATGCAGCCAAGTTCAAGGCCGCGGGGATCAACCTCTACGTCGCGCTCTGGAAAGGCCCGACCGAGGACCAGCTTGCGGCGCTAAAGGCGGCAGGCATGCCCGTGGTCTGCGACCAGAACGAGGTGGGGCTGAAGCACCTCGCCGACCCCGTGATCGCGGCGTGGATGCACGGCGACGAGCCGGACAACGCCCAGAGCCTGCCCGCGGGACAGGAGGGATACGGCCCGCCGATTCTGCCGTCCGTCATCGTTGCCGACTACGAGAAGATCCGGAAGCGCGATTCCGCGCGGCCCGTGATCCTCAACCTCGGCCAGGGCGTGGCGTGGGATGGCTGGTACGGCCGCGGGGTGCGGACCAACCACCCCGAGGACTATGCCCAGTACGCGAAAGGCTGCGACATCGCCTCGTTCGACATCTACCCCGCGGTCCACGATCACGCCGACATTTCGGGGAAGCTCTGGTACGTGCCGTACGGCGTCGAGCGGCTGCGAGGCTGGGCAAAGGCCAAGACGGTCTGGGCCTGCATCGAGGCGTCGCGGATCAGCAACGTCAAGGTCAGTCCATCGCCCGCCCAGGTCCGGTTCGAGGTCTGGTCCGCGATCATCTCCGGCGCCCGCGGGATCATCTACTTCGTCCACCAGTTCGAACCCCGGTTCGTCGAGGCCAGCCTGCTCGAGAACCCGGACCTGCTCGCCGCTGTGACCGCGTTGAACCGCGACGTCACGGACTTTGCCCCCGTGATCAACGGCGAGGAGATGAGCGGCCACCTCACCGTCAGCTCCGACGCGGGCGCGGACCGGTTCCGGGTCATGCACCGCCGGGCGCAGGGCGCGGACTGGATCTTCGCCGCGTCGTGGCACGACAAACCCGCGACCGCGGTCTTCACGCTGTCGCCGCCGCAGGGCGGGAGAGCCAGGGTCGCGGTCGTGGGGGAGGCGCGTACCGTCCAGCGCCTCGGCCCCCGCTTCCAGGACGACTTCCCTCCGTATTCCGTCCACATCTACCGGCTCGGGACATTGTGAACTCCATCTGGTTCGGACCCGTGTTCGTAGTCGGGGTCGCGATGCTCGTCATCGGGTTGACCTCACGGATCAGCGGGTGGTCCCTGCTTGCAGGCGGGGAAGAGAACTACTCAGGACACTGAGTAAATGGACAATTTGGCATGAAACGCATGTAAGAGGCCGGTTTCTGATGTCCTGTTTGCCCGACTCAGGGAGCTCGACAATTCGTGCTGGGGCAAAGGTAGGGGCATCTACGCCTGCGGGCTGGGGGACGCATGAATGGGGGGGCCCGCCACTGAGGTGATGTCCACATACCGATATTGGCGCCTCCGGGTTCTCCGTGGGTTCGATTGGCCTTGGGACTCCCTCTACCGCGAAGCGGGAGAGGGAGCTCATGCCAGAGAGGGTGAGGGTGCTGCGGAGAATTCAAGCCTGGGGTGCGGTAAGTCCAATCGAACCCTCACCCTCCCCTCTCCCGAAACGGGCGAGGGTACAGCGTGGAGAAGGCGCTGCCATTGGTTGTGGCTGAGGCAGCCCACACGAACTCCGGAAGCGCTCCGATATCGGACAGCGTCACGCTAGGCGTGTCCGATATGACGGTGTCCGATATTGCAGGTCCCGCACGACGGCCAGTCAGCGTTCCTTCTTGTAGACGCCCTCGAAGGAGTACATGCGGATCTTGACGGAGGCGCCGTCCGGGGCGAACTCGGCATTGCAGTCCCAGTCGCGGCAGAAGAACTTCCGGTCGGACTCGGGGACCAGCGTCGCCGCGCCGCCCTTGGCCTTCCCCTTCCTGAACTGCGCCTTCAGGCCCTTGGCCTGCACCGTGACCTCGACCCACGACGCGGCGTCGAGGCGGTAGGTCCCCGCATAGGCGGCGAGGGTGGCGGCCGGGAGCTCGACGGCGACCCGGGGCCTGGGGAAGTCCGGCTTCCCGCCACCGAGCGCGTCCAGCATCGCGAGTCCGAGTCCCTCGATGCCCTGAAGTCCGGCGCCGAGGATCAGGACCGTGCCGACATGCGTCTTACGGTCGATGCCGATGAACGCGTGCGTGAGCCCGGCGTGGTACAGCCGGCCGGTGTACTCGTCGATCTGCCAGCCGAGCGCCAGCCGCTTGCCGCCGGTGTCCCGGGCCTGCGGCTGGAACGTGATCGTGAAGTCCTCGGCCAGCGGCTTGGGTGCCGCTCCCAGCGCGGCCTGCACGAGGAGGGCGAGATCGGCCGCCGACGAGTGGAACGAGCCCGCGGCGGCCAGGGGCCCGAGGTCGAGGTGGACGCGCGGGGCCGGCGCGCCCGCGGGGAGCGTGAGCATCGTGTGCGCCATCCCGAGCGGCCGGCACACGCGGGCCAGGACCGCCTCCTCGTAGGTCGTGCCCGCCTTCGTCGCGATCGCGTGGCCGAGGAGCCCCATCCCGACGTTCGAATACTCGAACTTCGATCCGGGCGCGCGCTCGAGCCTGGACTTGGCGAGGTAGGCGAAGAGGTCGTCCCACGTGACGCCGCCGATGGCCCCGGTCTGGCCCAGGACCCAGCGGCGGAACAGGATGCGCCAGAGGTGCGGGGAGTACCAGGCGAGCACGCGCGGGAACGACTGGCCCGCCTGGCCGGACGGCAGGGCGGACGTGTGGGTCGCGAGGTCGCGGATCGTGATCTCGCGGTTCTTCCACTTCGGGAGGTCGCGGGCCGCCGGGATCACGGCGCGGACGGGATCGTCGAGCGAGAGCTTACCCTCCCGGATCAGGTCGGCCATCGCCAGCGTGGTCAGCACCTTGGTGACCGAGGCGACCCCCGTTACCCCGGTCGCCGTGAGCCCTCCGGCGGCGAGCGTGGTCCCGCCCGCGGGCGTTATCAGGACGGCCACGTACCCGGGGACGGTGCCGGAGTCGACGAAGGCGCGGAGCGCGGCCTCGATGGCCGGCCGCCCCGCCGCCTCAGCCCGGCCCATGACCACCAGCGCGACGCAGAGGCCCCACACGGCTATTTCTCAATGGGCACCACGATGCCCTGGAGGATGATCCGCTGGGCGAGGACGAAGACGAGGAAGGTCGGGATCGAGGCCACGAGCAGCGCCGCGAACGTCACGGACTGGTGCGCGTACTGCTGGAGGTTGTAGAGGTAGACGCCGAGCGTCCACATCTTCTCGTTCTGGCAGACGATGAACGCGAACATGAAGGCGCCGTAGGCGGCGTTGAAGGCGTCGAGGGCGATGACGGCGAGGATGGGCTTGGACAGGTTCATCGTGATCAGCCAGAACATGGTCCACTCGCCCGCGCCGTCGAGCTGGGCGGCCTCGTACAGCTCGCGCGGGAGCGAGTCGAAGAAGCCCTTGAGCAGGAAGATCGCGTAGCCGTTCACCATGCCCGGGAGGATGAGGGCGAAGAACGTGTTGAGCATGCCGAGCTGTTTCAGGAGCAGGAAGTTCGGGATCGCGGTCACCATCGGCGGGAACGCGATGGTCGCGAGCAGGAAGAGCAGGATCTTGTAGGTGGACGGGAGATTGTACCGGCTCATGGCATAGGCGGCGACCGGGTTCACGATCAGGGTAGCCAGGATCGAGAGCGTGCAGAGGATCAGGGTGTTGACCAGCCCGCGGCCGTGGAGCGCCAGGTACTCGACGACGTGGCGGTAGTTCCGGGTCGCGAACTCCCACCGCAGCGCTCTTGGGTGCGCCTGCATCTCGGCCCAGAGCGCCTCCTTGACCGGCATCGGGATCGTGTCCAGCGACGCGTACGAGGCGCCGTGGGTGGCGCGGAGCCCCGCCAGCTTGGCCCCGTACTTGTCGCGGAGCCACGCGCGCCAGCGGATATCCGGCCCGTCCACGGAGAGCGCGGCGGGGGGAGCCTCGCGGATGAAGATCTCCCAGTCCACGAGTGGGTTGCCCACGGCGAGCGTGCTCGCGGGGAACGGGACCGCCTCAAAGCTCGCGTACCGCCGGCCGTACGCGCGGTTGAGGTCCCGGAGCCGCCCCTCGTACCGCCGATTCAGGAATCCGGCGAACGCGGGGCGGGCCGCGGGGGAGACGCGGACGAACTGGAGGTTGAGATCGGCCCTGACGAACTCGAGCCACTCCGCCCGTTCGAGGCCGTCCGCGGGTGGCTTGGCCGGGAGCGTGACGGTCGACCAGTCGGCATGCCGGGTCCCGTGCGCGCGGTTGTAGGCCCTGATCCCCTTGCCGTACTTGAGCTGGAGGAAGTCGTTCACGTAACGTCCATCCAGGGAAATCACGACGAGGTCCTCGACGGGCTGGAGGACGAGGTAGCGGAGCGCCTCGGCCTGGAGGGGCGAGCCCGTGAGCTTGAAGGCCCGGTCCGCGGTCGAGACCGGCGAGGGGAAGTTGACGTTCAGCCACGAGGTGACGAGGCTGCCGAACCGCGCGTGGTACTCGCCCAGCTCGCCGCCGCAAGCTTTCACGACCGAGGCCCGGAACCCGCGCGCGTGCCGGGGGTAGAGGCGGCTATTGACGGACGAGGCGTGGCCGAGGAGGACCCACGTGGGCGGGAGCCTGGCCTCGACCAGGAACGCGTGCCAGTCGTCCGTGCGCGCCGCCGGGCAGGCCGGGGGCGGTTCGACCTTGGTGAACGCGTACTCGGACTGCCGGGCGCAGGAGTTGTAGAGCGCGACGGACTCGTTGAACTTCGTCTCCACGTACTTCCGGAACAGGACGGCATCGGAGTAGAAGTACTTCGGCACGACGTCCCAGTCGCGCAGGTCCACCTCGCTCTTGAACGACCCCGAGATCATGATGAGGAAGGGATAGATCATGGTGACGCCGCCGGTCACGAGGAGCGTGTAGATCAGGGCGACGTAGAGTTTCGCCTCGCGGCTGCGCCGGGCTACGGTGGTCGAAAGCAGGCTCATGGTTCCGCCGCCTTGAACTGCATCCGCGACAGCCGCTTCATCTGGTAGACCGTGAACCCGATGAGGATGAACCCCAGGACCCAGGCGGTGGCCGTGGCGGGGCCGAACCGGAGGTAGAAGAAGGCGTCGTAGAAGATCTTGAGGTCGAGGACCATGGTCGCGTCCGCGGGCCCCCCGCCGGTCATGGCGAGGATGAAGTCCGAGGCGCGGAACGCGCCGATGACGGACCCCACGAAGCTGATGATGATGAGCGGCTTGATGGTCGGGATCGTGATGTGCCAGAGCTTCTTCCAGATCGAGGCGCCGTCCATCTCGGCCGCCTCGTAGAGCTCGAGCGGGATCGTCTTGAGCGCCGCGAGGTAGAGCAGGGACCCCGGGCCCATGGAGGCCCAGACGAGGGGCAGGACGACGCTCAACATGGCCCAGCGCGGGGAGGTGAGCCAGCCCTGCGGCGGCAGCGCCACGGCGACCAGGAACCGGTTGAGTAGCCCGTTCTCGGTGGGGTCGTAGAAGCTCTTCCAGAGGAAGATGACGACGAGGCTGCTCACGACCGCGGGGAGGTAGAAGATCACACGGAAGAACACTTTGCCTTTCGGAACCTCGTGCAGGAGGAGGGCGAGGATGATCGGGGCGAAGAACCCGAGGCCGATCACGAGGGAGGCGTACTGGAGGCTGTGGGCCAGCGCGCTCCAGAACTCGGCGTCGAACAGGACCGTGGAGAAGTTGTCGAGCCCCGCGAACGTGCTGCCGCCCATGATCCGGTAGTCCATGAACGCGATAACGGCGCCGCGGACGGTGGGCACGTACTGCCAGACGGCCATCAGCCCCACGGCGGGGAGGAGGAGGGCGTAAGCCCACCGGTAGCGGCGGAAGCCCCAGCCGCCCGCGATCGCGCCCTCGGGCGTGAAGGCGCGCCACAGCGCCCGGAACGCCCACGCGAAGGCGAGCAGGATCGCGATCGCGACGACGCCCGCAACCCGGTTGCGGAACCGCCGCTTCGCCGGCGGGAGCTGGCCCAGCATCTTCTCGTTCGTGACCCCGACCCAGTGGTCGAGGAGGGTCTGGATGCGCGGGAGGGCCTCGGCCGGCGGCAGGGCGCCGAGACCCTGGACGATGGCGAGGTCCAGCGGCTTGGTCAGGAACCAGTAGATGAGGTCGCAGTTCTTGCCGTAGGGCTCGGGCACGCCGCCCGCGAGCGCCTGGGCGTAGACGGCCTCCCAGCCCCGGGGCACGCGCTTGAGGTATTCGGGGAACCCGTATTTGCGGAGGTGGGCGGGGTTCAGGAACCGGCCGAACCCGTTCTCGACATATAGGCGCGTCCGGATCCGGTTGGCCTCCGGGCCCGCCCAGAACCGCATGAACGCCCAGGCGGCTTCGCGGACGCGCGGGTCCCGGATGCCCGCCGACATCCCCATGCACGTGCTGTTCACCTCGCTCCCGCGCTTCCCCGCGGGGCCGAGCGGGACCGGCGCGATCCCGATCTGCTCCGGGTTCACGGCGCTCAGGAGCTTGCTCGAGAGGTAGTCCTGGAAGATCGCGATCCGGCCCTGGTCCCACATCGTGTAGATGTCGGAGTCTCGTATCGCCGCTGCCGCGATACGTTTGCCGTCCTTCATATAGGGCTCCTGGAGGAGCCGGGCGTAGAAGTGGACGGCCACCGCGGCCTCGGGGGTGTCGTACGCCGCGCGCCACCCGCCCTTGGCGTCCTGGGTCACGGCCTGCGCGCCCGCCGAGAGCAGGAGCGTGTAGAAGTTCCACGAGGCGTCCGGCCCGGCGCCGAACCCCATGCCGTAGACGCCCTTGGCCGGGTTCGTGATGATCCGGCAGTCGGCCAGCAGCTCGTCCCACGTGCGCGGCGGCTTCTCGGGGTCGAGCCCGGCGTCGTGGAAGAGGTCCTTGCGGTAGAACATGGCGATGACGTAGTGCCCCCACGGGTACGCCCACCAGTGCGGTTTCCCGTCCGGCCCGGCCCGGTAGACGACGCGCTTCATGCTGGGCAGGATGGCGTCGGCCAGCTCGTCCTGGGGCACGGAGCCGATGAACTCGTCGAGCGGCTGGATGAATCCCTGCCGGATGTACGAGTCGGACTTGCGGAAGTTCACGTAGAGGACGTCCGGGGAGATGCCGGCGGCGATGGCCATGAGCGGCCCGACATCCATGGCGGCCCCCTGGATCCGGATGCCGCCGAACCGGACGACCTCGATCCACGGGTACTTGTCGCGGAAGGCCTTGAGGACCTCGCGTTGGGCCTGGCCGTCGATCCCCATGTCGTCGTCGCGGGGGAGGATGATCTCGGACACCGTGAGCTTGACGGTGGGTTGAGGGCCGCGAGGGGCGGTGGCCGCCGGCCGGGCCAGGCCGGCGAACAGGGTCACGACCAGGGCGGCGTGCGACAATGGGAGCCGGGACATCGATGGAACGATACCATTTTGCGAGCGACAATACCGCCGGGGTCTGCCCGGAGGCGTGGGACGCGATGGCGAAGGCGAACGGGGGCTTCGCCCCTTCCTACGGCGACGACGCCTGGACGAAGGAGGCCGCGGACGCCATCCGCGCGCTCTTCGAGACCGAATGCGAGATGTTCTTCACGTTCACGGGCACGGCCGCGAACTCGCTCGCCATCGCGTCGCTCTGCCAGTCGTACCACAGCGTCATCTGCCACGAATACGCACACGTCGAGACCGACGAGTGCGGGGGACCCGAGTTCTTCACCCACGGGACCAAGGTCCTGCTGGCCGGGGGCGCGCACGGGAAAGTGGATCCGCGGGAGGTCGAGCGGATCGTGACGTCCCGCGACGACCTGCACTTCCCGAAGCCGCGGGTCCTGACGCTCACGCAATCCACGGAGCTGGGGACGGTCTACACGGTTCCCGAGCTGGAGGCGCTGTGCGCGGGGGCGAAGAAGCACGGGCTCAAGGTCCACATGGACGGGGCCCGGCTGGCGAACGCGTGCGCGTCGCTGGGGGTGCGGCCCGCGGAGCTCACGTGGAAGCGGGGCGTGGACGTCTGCTCGCTCGGCGGCGTCAAGAACGGGCTGGCGATGGGCGAGGCGGTCGTGTTCTTCGACAAGGACCTGGCCGCGGAGTTCGAGTTCCGGTGCAAGCAGGCGGGCCAGCTCGCGTCCAAGATGCGGTTCATCGCCGCCGGCTGGGTCGGCCTCCTGAAGACCGGCGCCTGGCAGAAGTACGGCCAGCACGCGAACCACCAGGCGAAGACACTGGCCTCCGAGCTGAAGGCGCTTGGTATCGGGGTCGTTAACCCGGTGGAGGCGAACGCCGTGTTCGCCAGGTTCACGCCCGAGGTGAAGGAGGCCCTGCACGCGAAGGGCTGGCACTTCTACGGGTTCATCGGGACCGGCGGGTGCCGGCTCATGTGCTCGTGGGCGACCACGTCCGTGGACGTATCGTCCTTCGTCACCGACCTGAAAGAGGTCCTGGCGAAGGGCTAGTCCTGGTCGCGGCGGGGGGAGCCGAGCTTTATCAGATCGATAAGCTGCTGCCGCGCCCGCTCCCACGCGGTGCCGTCGACGGGCCACGAGGCGGGCTCGCCGGGCTTGGCGTCGGAGAAGGCGCGCGGGATGAGCTTCTTCCCGATCGCGCGGGCTTGGCGTTCGTGCCCGTTCGCGATCGCGAGCGCGACGTAGGCGAGGTCCTGCTGGCCGCGGCGCAGGTTCTTCATCCGGATCGACGACACCGGGCCCGGGATGCCGCGGTCCTGGTCCTTGAAGATCGCGTCCTGGCCCGGGTAGAAGAGCGTCCCGTCGCCGTTGACCTCGGCGTCGCCGCCCGCGAACGTGACCGGGTCCACCCACACGTTCTGGTCCTTTCCCGCGCGCGGCCCCTGGTGGTTGTGCTGCCAGTGGGTGGATTCCCAGTAGAACCAGCACTCGACGCCGTTGAGCCAGCAGATCCAGGGCTGGACGCGAAAGTCCACGCCCGGGGCGTCGATGGTGACCGCGCCGCTCATCGGCCGCATGCCGTTGTAGAACCACCAGCGGCGGCCCTTCGCGCGCTCGGCCTTGACGCCGTCGATATTGAGCGCGTCCGCGACGGTGTCGAAGATGTCCACGGCCCCCTCGACCTCGGGCCGCGGTTTCATCGTCACGAAGACCGGGAGCTTGCCGCCCGGGCCCGGGTTCTCGTGGATCCAGTCGCCCTTTTCCTTCACCCATGCCCACATGTCCTTGCGGGGCTCGTCGGTCAGGTAGATGAAGGAGAGGACTTTCGGGGCGTGGGCCTTGAACCATTCGGCGTACGCGTCGAACTCCTTCCATAGCTCCGCCTTCGTCTGCTTGCCCACGGCGCCGTAGAACCCGACGCCGAAGACCCTGAGCCCCTGGCCCTGGCCGGGGCCGTCGTAGCCCGCCGCGCGGGTGAACGCGTCGCCGGTGAGGTAGGGCGCGTACGCGGGGAGTTCCGCGAGCCCGACGCCCTCGGCGGTGTCGAACCGGTGGCGGTGGGCCATGAGCCGGTACGCGCGCCGAATCGCCGGGTCCGTAATCCCGTGCCGCCGCTCGACGTCGGAGAGATAGATCATGGTCTTCACGAGGTCGGTGTCCGGCAGGGCCGCGTCGACGACCTCGAGCTGGAGGGGCAGGTGCACGAGTCCCTCGTTCGTCTGCACCCGCACGGTTGCGCGCAGGAGGCCGGCCGGGAACGCGGGGTCGTTCGGGATCGCGAGGTCGATCCAGAACGCCTGCTGGCGGCCGTACTCGATCCGGATCGGGAGGCCTCCGCGGCCGGCCCTGGCCGTGAGGGGCACGAGGGCGTCGGGGAGCCAGCCGGTCAGGTTCGGGGCCGCCGCCTTGTACCAGAACCATCCGCCGTGCTCGTCGTCGGGGCTGGGCTTGACGACGTTGAGGTAGTGCTCGGAGAAGACCTCGGCGATGCGGTTGAACGGCGGGGCCGCGAACCGGACCTCCACGCCCGTCACCGTGACCGCCGAGAACTCGGCGGCCACGACGACCTGGACGGCCACCGTCTCGTTGCGGCAGGCCGTGATCCGGATCATGCGTCCGTCCCAGAACGGGTTCAGGTCCCGGGACGGGTAGTCGAGCGCGTCGGCCGGGATCCGGTCGCCGTCGCCGGCGACCCAGAGCCGGGGCAGCTCGGCGCGGACGGGAGCACTCACGAATACGGCCGCGAGGAGGGTTCCGGCGGCCAGCCGCCGGGCGCTTGCGAATCGGGGCGATGCGTACATGTCGTCGTGGGTCACTCCCGGGCCTATTGTACGGGAGTAGAATGCGAGGGATATGCGCACGCTGGCGGCCGCCGCGATCCTCCTCGGCATGCTGGCGGCCCCGGCGTCGGCCGAGCCGCCCCCGTCCCGCGCGCGCCTGCAGGGATGGCGGGACCGGTTCGAAAGCCACCTCCGGGGGAATCTCCTCGCCTTCTGGCTCAAGCACGACCTCGACGGGGCGCGCGGCGGGTTCCACGGCGCCCTGGACCGCGCGGGCACGCCGGACCTCAAGGCGGACCGGTCGCTCGTCCTCAACGCCCGCCTCCTCTGGACGTTCTCGGCGGCGAGCCGCATGTTCTCCGACCCCGCGTACCGGGACGCGGCGAAGCGCGCGTTCGACTATCTCGACAAGTTCAGGGATCGGAAGCACAAGGGCGGCTACTTCTGGTCCGTCGACGCCGGCGGCAAGGTCAAGGACGACCACAAGTACATCTACGGCCAGAGCTTCGTCGTCTACGGCATGATCGAGTACTGGCTCATGTCCGGGGAGCAGAACCTCCAGAAGCGGGTGTTCAGCATCTTCCACCAGTTCGACCTGCCGGCCCACGACCGCGTGAACGGCGGGTACATGGAGTCGTTCAAGCGCGACTGGCAGCCCGAGCTCGTGATCGACCCGATCGGGCCGCCGGACCAGAAGAGCGCCAACACGCACCTCCACCTGCTCGAGTCGCTCACGAGCCTCGTCCGCGCGACGGGCCACCGGCAGGTGCGGGAGCGGCTCGCCGAGCTGAGGTCGCTGTTCATCTCGAAGATGGTTGCCCCCGGGGGGTACACGCGCGAGTACTTCAAGCCGGACTGGACCCCGACGAAGGACGAATCCTCCTACGGCCACGACGTCGAGCTGGCGTGGCTCCTGCCCGAGGCCACGGAAGCGCTCGGACTGCCCGGGAACGACCCCGACACCCTCCGGATCTCGAAGGCCCTCGTCGACCACGCGCTCGCGTTCGGGTTCGACCGCGTGCGTGGCGGGTTCTTCGACCGCGGGCCGTCGAACGGGATGGCGTCGGACCGGTCCAAGAACTGGTGGGCGCAGGCCGAGGGGCTCGTCGGGCTCCTCGAGGTCTACAAGCGGACGAATGATCCCGCCTACTTCGACGCGTTCGAGCGGACGGCCGAGTTCGTCTTCCGCGATCTCGTCGATCCCGAGTACGGCGAGTGGTACGAGGGATTCAAGGCCGACGGGACGCTCCTCAACACCAACAAGGCTTCGTTCTGGAAGTGCCCGTACCACAACGCCCGGGCCTGCCTCGAGGTCATCAAGCGGCTAGACGTCCTCATCGCCCGGGCGAAGTGACGTCCGGTCCGACCCGCTCCCGGCTGCTCGGCTGGCGAGACCGGTTCGAGGCCCACCTACGGAAGGACATCCTCGGGTTCTGGATCCGGCACGGCCTCCAGGGTCGGGACGGGTTCCAGGGCGCCGTCGACCGGTTCGGCGACCCGAAGCCGGAGTCCCGCCGGTCGCTGGTGCTGACTGCCCGCATCCTGTGGACCTTCTCCGCGGCGGCGCGCCGGTTCCATGACGACAAGTACTCCGCCGTTGCGCACCGGGCCCTCCGCGTCCTCATGACGCGCTTCCACGACCGGCGATACGGAGGCTGGTACTGGGCGACCGGCGCCGGCGGCCGGGTCCAGGACCCGAACAAGTACCTTTACGGCCTCAGCTACGCGATCTACGGACTTGCCGAGTACGGGATGATGGCCCGCGACCGGCCGGCGCTCGCGCTCGCGCTCCGCGAGTTCCGGCGGCTCGACGCCGTCGCGCACGACCGGGCCCGCGGCGGGTACCACGAGGCGTTCACCCGGGGCTGGGCGCCCGTGCTCGGGCACTACCCCATCGGCCCGGCGACCCAGCGGAGCGCGAACACGCACCTGCACCTGCTCGAGGCGTACACGACGCTCCTGCGCGCGACCGGTGACGCCAAAGTCCGGGACCGGCTCGCGGAGCTGCGGGCGCTGTTCTTCACCCGGTTCGCGAATCCCGCCGGCTACACGCACGAGTTCATGACCGCGGACTGGCGCCCCCTGACCTTCGAGTCGTCGTACGGGCACGACATCGAGCTGGGCTGGCTGCTGCAGGAGGCGACCATCGCGCTCGGGGAGCCCGCGGACGACGCGACCACGGTCCGGGTCGCGCGGGAGCAGGTGGATCACGCGCTGAGGTTCGGGTACAACCGGCCGCTGGGCGGGTTCTTCGAGCGCGGGCCCGCGATGGGGCGGGCGACGAAGCGGTCCATGAACTGGTGGTCGCAGGCGGAAGGGCTGGTGGCCCTGCTCGCCCTCTACGCGACCACGCGGGACGCCCGGTACTTCCGCGCGTTCGAGCGGACGGCCGGGCTCGTGCTCGGCCGGCTCGCGGACCGGGAATACGGGGAGTGGTACGGCTACCTGGACGAGCGCGGGAGGCCGACCCGGACCATGAAGATCACGCCGTGGAAGTGCCCGTACCACAACGGCCGGGCGTGCCTCGAGATCATGCGGCGGACGGAGGCGCTGGCCGCGGGATGAAGTCCCGGGTGGCCGTGGCCGGCGCCGTGGGCGCGTTGGTGTGGGTGCATCTCGCGGTGGTCGCCACGCTCACCGCGCCCGGGCACTCGCGCGCCGCGCTCGTCTTCCTGCCCTGGCTCGCGGCCCCTAGGGCCGCGCCGCTCGGCGGGGCCGGAATGCCCGGCGCGATCGGGCGCGCCATCCTGTTGCTCGCGGGGGCCGCGCTCCTCGGGCTCGTCTGCGTCGCCGTGGGCGCGGGAATCATGCGCTGGCTGCGGTTCCGGCCCCGGAGCGGTGCCGAAGGCGCTGCCGTGGCCTTCCTCCTCGGCGTCGCCGCGGCGGGGTCGGCGTTCTTCGGGCTCGGGCTCGCGGGAGCCTTCACCCCCGGGGCCCTCGTCGCTGGTCTAGTCCTCGCCGCGCTCCCGGGCTGGCGCGGCGGCCTCCCGCGCTTCCGCGGCGCGGCGGGGGCGCATCGCCCGCCCGTCGCGGCCCTGCTCGCGGTCGCGTACCTCGCGCTCCAGTTCGTGCCGTACTGGCTGTGCCCCGAGACCGACCAGGACGCGCTGAATTTCCACCTCGCCCTGCCCGAGCGGTTCCTGCGCCTCCACCGCGTCGTGCTCGACCCCCTCGTCGCGAGCACGTACGCGTTCCGGCCCTGTCCCGCCGATCTCGTGTACGCCCTGCCCGTCGCTGCCGGCCGGGACGCGATCGCGCGGCTCCTGCACGGGCTCGCGCTGGCGGCGGGGCTCGCGCTGGTCTTCGGGTACGCCGACCGGCGCGCCGGCCGCGGCGCCGCATGGCTCGCGGTGGCGGCCTGTCTCGCGCCGCTCTCGCTCGCGAACGTGGCGGCGCGGGCGAAGAACGACCTCTTCGCCGCGTCCGCCGCCGCGGGCGCGTGGCTCGTCTGGCTCGAGGGGCCCCGGGTTCCGGGACGACTGCTGGCGTCTTCGGCGCTGGCCGGATGCGCGCTGGCGTTCAAGGCGACCACCGCCGCGGTCGTCCTGCCTTGGGGCGTCTGCGCCGCCTTCGTCGCGCTGACGGCGGGCGGGATGCGGGCGGCCGCGGGGGGGGCGGGGCTCGCCGTCCTCCCGGTCCTCCCGTGGCTCGCGCGCACATGGCTCGCGACGGGCGATCCGGTCTATCCCCACCTCTCGCCCCGCTGGTTCGCGGGGCTCGCGTGGGACGAGGGCAACCGCGAACTCAACGCCGGCGTCTACCGGTTCATGTCGTACCGTGGTCCGTCTACGGCAGTCGCCGGGCTACTCCGGCTCGACGTGCCCTTCCTCATCGTGCTCGCGCCCGCCGCGTTCCTGCTCCGGGGGCTAACGGCTGCTTCAGCCGCGTGTGCCGTCGTCGCCTACGCGGGGTCGCTCGCGCTCCAGCCCGCCGCCCGATACACGATCCCGGCCGTCTGGCTGGCTTCGGCCGTCGTCGTCCCCGTGCTCATGCCGATTCCGGGGGCGGCCGGGCGGCTACTGCGCGCCGGGGTCCTCGGGCTCGCGATCCTGCCCGCGATGTACCGGTTCCCGGCGGCGGAGACGATGGCCGACGACCGGGTCCGGGCCGATACGCCGTGGCCGTACCTGCTGGGCGGTCAGTCGCGCGACGGCTTCCTCGCCGGCCGGCTCACAACCTACTTCGAGATGGCCCGGGCCCTGCCGGGTCTGGTCCCGGCGGGCCGCAACGTCCTGCTTCACCACGACGCCCGCAGTTACGGCTTGGCCATCCCCGCCCTCCGGGGGCAGGAGGACGCCGACGAGCCCGTCCTCCGCCGGCTCGCGCGCGAGAGTGCGGGACCGGGGGAGCTCGCGAAGAAACTGCGCCAGATCGATGCCGGGGCGCTCGCCATCAATCCCGTAATAGCGTACCGGTACCTGGCGGAGGCGCATCCGCTGGCGTGGGACGAACGCAGTCTCGGAGTCTACCGGGATTTCGCCGCCCGCCGCGTGACCCGGGTCTGGTCGTCGCCGACCGAGGACGAACGCAACGGCGCCTACACGGTGCTCGTGCTCGGATCCCGCGATCACGCCCCGCGGCCGGTGCCGCTCCTGCCCGGGACGGCGCCGGTCTGGTCGCGCGTCAGCTACCGCGCCGCGCTGGGCGGCGGCGCCCCCGACGCGGCGGTCGAGGCCGAGCTCCTCGCGATCGCCGCGCGCCTGCCCGGCGTGGGTGAGGCGTGGTACAAGGTCGGGAACTACCGGTTCGTGACCGGGGCACGGGCGAAGGCGGCGGAGTCGTACCGGCGGGCGCTCGCGGACGGCTACGTCGAGGGCATCCTGCTGGCCCGGTTCGCGTACTCCGTGCCCGCCGGGACCGAGCGCGAAGGTATCCTGGCCCGTCTCCGCGCCCGGTGCGGCCCGGAATCCGGCGCCCTCCTCGCCGACGCCGCCCGCTGGGTGAGATAGCGGCTCCGCCGGTAGGGGATCTTAATGGCCGGTTGGTGAGGGTAGATTATCATGATAATCCACCCTCGTCGGGCAGATTGTCAGGTGGCCGCAAGCGGGTCCGTGACCCGCGGACGCCGCCGCTTCAGGGGCTGCGGATGGGTCGATCCTCCGGTCCGGGCAATGGTGTCATCCGCACCCGATCCTCCTCGACCACGGAGAAGTGCCCGACCCAGTCGGTGCGCATTGCCAGGGCCGATGTGACGATCCGGGCGACCGCCCCGGCGGAGCGAATGGTCAACCGCACCAGGATGATGCCGCAGGCGGCTGGCAGGCGGGACCGGAAGGCCAACTCGCCGAAGTCCTTGTCGAATGTGACGAGCGTTCGCTCTTCGCGCCGCGCCCGGTCCAGTATCGCCGGATCCGCTACGCCCGGGGTTTCGACGCGTGCCCATACGATGTCGTGGCCGGCATTGCGGAGGGCGGCGACTAGCGCGCCGGGGACGTTCTCGTCGGCGAGAAGCTTCAGGCGCTACACCCCGATCGGGTAGACCATTTCGGCGCGCAACACGTCACCGGCATATGCCAGGCACGCCCGGATGTCCTCCCCGGTGAGCCCGGGGTAGTTCGCCAGTATCTCGGGTTCCGCCATGCCCTGGGCCAGAAGGTCAACGATGAACTCCACCGTCAGCCGGGTCCCCCGGACCACGGGCTTTCCCGTCATGACCGACGGGTCGATCGAGATGTGATTCTTCCATTCCGTCATAGCGAGCCTCTTGAACAGACTATACCACGATCCAAAGACCGTCCCGGGACTTCCCCTGCCGCGACTTCGCCGCCCGCTGGGTGCGTTGACGGCGGGCACGCTATCATCGTTGGCATGAGCGCCGCCGGTGGATTCCCCCAGCGCCACGTCCATCTCGACTTCCACACCTCGCCGCACATTCCGGACGTGGGGGCCGAGTTCGACGCCCGCGGCTTCGCCCGGACGATGAAGGACGCGCGCGTGGACGCGGTCAACATCTTCGCCAAGTGCCACCACGGCATGTGCTACTGGCCCGCGAAGACCGGGACCCCCCACCCGGCGCTCCACGGCCGCGACCTCCTGGGCGAGCAGGTCGAGGCCCTGCACCGGGAGGGGATCCGGTGCCCGATCTACTTCACCGTCGGCTGGGAGGAGGACGCCGCGCACGCCCATCCCGCGTGGCGGCAGGCACGCGCCGACGGCAGCAACCCCCGGGCGGGCACGCACCCGGGCGCGTGGTGGTTCATGAACTTCCTCCACCCCGCCTACCTCGACTATATGGAGGCCCAGGTCCGCGAAATCACGGCCCGGTATGCCGTGGACGGGTTCTGGTACGACATCGTCTTCTTCGACGGCGCGGCCTGCTGGAGCGAGGAAACGATGAAGTTCCGGGAGGCCCGGGGTCTCATGGGGACGGACGACGCGACGCGGGCCCGGTTCCAGACCGCGGCCAAGGAGGCTTTCGCGGCCCGGTTCTCGCGGCTCGTCCGCGACGCGCACCCGGCGGCCACCGTGTTCTTCAACGGGACGACCGAGACCTACACCGACTCGGACCTGGGCTGCCGCGCGGTCGTGCCCCACGAGACCCACCTCGAGATCGAGTCCCTGCCCAGCGGGTTCTGGGGCTACCATCATTTCCCGCGGCTGGCGCGCGCGTTCGCGGGCTGGGGGAAGCCCTGGGTCGGGATGACGGGCCGGTTCCAGCGCGCGTGGGGCGACTTCGGCGGGATCAAGCCGCAGGCCGCGCTCGAGTACGAGTGCTTCCGGACGCAGGCGCTCGGGGGGGCCAACTCCGTCGGCGACCAGTTGCCCCCGCGGGGCACTCTCGAGCCCGCCGCCTACCGGCTGATCGGCGCCGTGTACGAGCAGTGCGAAACCGCGGAGCCGTTCTACGCGGGGTCGGTTGCGATCCCCGAACTGGCGATCGTGAACCCCAACGCCACCGCGGGCACCTCCGGTTCGTCGCCGGACCTGGCGCTCGAGGGCGCGGTCTCGATCTGCGAGGAGGGGCACCGCGACTGCGCCGTCGTGGACGACGCCGACGACCTTGCCGGGTACGGACTCGTGATCCTGCCCGACGGCGTCCGGCCGACGCCGAAGCTGGCCGCGAAGCTGGCCGCGTACGTCGCCGCCGGCGGACGGCTCGTGGTATCGCACCGGTCCGGGTTCGACGCGGCGGGGGCGTGGGCGCTGCCCTTCCTGCCGCTCGCCTTCTCGGGCGAGACGGACCGGTGGCCGAACTACTGGCGGGCGCGGCCCGGGTTCTCACCCGCCCACGCCGGGAGCGACCGCGTCTGCTACAGCCGCGGGATGAACGTGAAGCCCGGCCCGGGGCTCGAGGTGTTGGTCGACAGGGTCCAGCCGTACTTCCAGCGGACGGAGGAGCATTTCTCGTCCCACGCCCAGACCCCGCCGGAGTCGCAGCCAGCGAAGAATCCCGCCATTGTCGCGGGGAAGGAAGTCGTCTATCTCGCCGACCCCGTCTTCACCGAGTACCGGCAGACCGGGAACCTCGCTGCCCGCGACTTCGTCCGGCTCGCCATGGACCGGCTGGCCGGGCCCGCGCCCTTTGGCGCCGGGCTCCCGACCACGGTCGGCGTCTACCCGCGCCGGCGCGGCCACGACCTCCTCCTCACGCTCCTGCACTACGTCCCCGTGCGCAAGGCGATCGAGATCGACGTGATCGAGGAGCGCATGGGGTTTACCGGGCTCTCCCTCCGCCTCCCGCCCGCCGTCGCCTCCGTCCGCGTCTTCGGGTCGGGGGAGTCGCTGCCCCGAAATCCCGACGGTTCCTTCGCCCTGCCCGCCTCCTCCGGCCGTCTCCTCCTCGAAGTCCCGGGGTTCTTTCGCTAGAAGCCACCGCTTCCAGAGGCCGTTGGGGTCCATCACGGGTGGTGCTACCATATGGACATGAGCGATCCGCGACCCGAAATGGCTGCCGACCTGCGCAAGCTCCCCCTCGAGGAGCGGATGCGCCGCGCTCGGGAGATCCTCGCCAGGGTCAGGGCGAGAGGGCCGGATCCCAATGTGCGCGGCAAATCCATGGAGGAAATCGTCCAGATGGTGAAGCGCACACGCGAGGAGATGGCGAAGGAACGGCTTGCGGCTCGTCCTTGATTCGAACGAATACATCGCCGGATTCGGCGATCGCCCGGATCTTCCACCCGCCCGACTCCTGGATTACTTCCTCGATCATCCTGGACAGCATGAGATAGTCGCCTCCCGCACGATTGTCGAGGAAGTCAGGCGTAATCTGCTCCCGGAGGCCTTCAAGGACTTCTGGTCGTTTCTCGCGGTGTTTGCCGTAAACCCGGTCGAGGATTGGGAAATCCCTTCCGCATTGCACGCGAAGTATCAGGCGATGGGCCTGAAGGGGGGCGATGCCGCCATCGCGGCGTGCGCGGAGGCCGCATCGGCGGTGGCCGTCATCACCGAGAACCGCGACTTCCACGGGCGGAGCGGCCTGCCGTTTCGTCCACTGCGGGCCGAGGAGTTCCTGAAGGAACAGGGCACGGCCAGTCACGGACGTTGATGGCCTGTAGGAGAGGGGAGATTATCATGATAATCTCCCCTCGTCGGGCAGATTGTCTGGCGGCCTCGGGCGGCTCCGTCCCCCCCCGACCGCCTGAACCTACGGCTTGCGGCTCGTCTTTGATTCGAGCGACTACATCGGGGCCTTGCGAGGCGACCGCTTCGGACGCCCGGTGACCAGTGGCTAGCCGGAGGACGGGAGGAGGAGGTCGTGGGGACGGGTGTCAGGGAACGGCGGCGCGGGAGGAGGAGGTCGAAGTCAGTTCCACGAGCCGGAACGCGGCGTCAGTGGGGACATTGCAGCAGGTCATGCTGCGGCTGACCGCACTCCTGTGCGGCAGACGCACGCCGGCAATGGGATCGTCCAGGAAGTCGCTCTGGCCTCAGCCGCAGAGGCGAGTGGACACTGACGAGACCTCCGACAGGACCCGCGCCGCCGTCTGGACCCGCCCCTCGACTGGCCCCGATCCTTTCCTGCCGCTCCTTGACACGTCCTGATCCGCCCTGTTACCCTGCATTCAGGCGTCGCAGTGACGCCGCCTGGTCTGCGGAAAGGGCTGAGCCCACCTGCAAACGTTCGCACAACGGATCCCTTTTTCAGTCCGAGATGGCAGACTCCGGACACCACACGAAAGAGGGAGGCCCCATGTCCTCGGAATTGCCCGCGAAGCCCAGTCTCGAACAGCTCAAGAAGCAGGCCAAAGACCTGCTCGCCGCGCACGCCGATCGTTTGCCGACCTGCCTGCCGGTCCTGCGTCAGCTCCACAAGTTCAAGGATGCGGACGACCAGGCCGTGTTTTCAGCCCCGCTGAAGCTGGCCGACGTCCAGTTCGCCCTGGCCATGGATTACGGATTCACCACGTGGGACGACCTCGTCCGGCACGTCGAGGGCCGCCAGTCGGGGCTCGGCGAGCGCGCGGCCCGCGCCTGGACCCGCCTGCGCAAGAGTGGGGCCCTGGCCGGGATCGTCGGTGGGGACGCCACGCCCGTCTCGGACGGCTCGTGGGAGGTCTTCACCATCTTCGAAATCGAGGGTCCCAAGGGCCGGTTCACCGTGCATGAGACGGAACCCGGCGAGCCGACCAACCGCCTCCTCCGGCAGAAGGGGCTGGCGGAGTTCCTGATCTCCCTGGGGATCCAGGCCCCGCGGATCACGACGCTGGAGGTGGACGGGCAGACGCTCGGCATCTACCCCAACCTCGGGGGGGAGTCGTTCAGCGGCGAGACGTTCCGCGACAAGTTCTCGCCGGCCGACCGGGAGCTGTACGTCACCCAGGTGGCCGAGATGCTGGACCGGATGCACGCGGTGCCCGTGGCCGAAGCCTGCCGGATCCTCGGTGTTCCGGTCATGAGCCTGGAGGAGGCCGCTCGGCAGAACCGGTTCGGAGGTTACCTCGACCTGCCCGTCATCGAGGGCAAGCTGGCGAAGGAAATGGACGTGGACCGGGCGCTGTACGACGCGTGGCGCGAGACGCGCGAGTGGATCACGACCTTCGTCTCCACGCCCGGGGATCTCGTCTTTGGCCACCACGACATGTGGTTGTACAACACCCGGGTGACCAAGACCCCCGAGGGGTACCGGTTGACCGGTGTCTCGGGTCTGCACAACGCCGGACTGGGGAACCTGTACGACGAGTTCCTCCGGGTCGGCGGGCTCGGGCTGTATGACGGGGTGGATGGCGAGCCAGTCGGTCGACCGATCATCGAGGCCTACAACCGGATGCCGGGCCACACGCGGCGGGTGGAGGAGGACCCCCTGCGCCATGCCATCGCAGCGTTCTGGTTCTATCTGGCCCATGAGAACACGGGCGACTCCCGTCTGAATCTCCTGGGGCGCGCCAAGCGAACCCTGCTCCGGGGGTGAGGAGTTGCGAGTTCTTGAGCAACTCCTACGCGCCGTCCGGCGCGCAAGCGGAACCGCGGTGGGCATCGGCGCCCCGACGCGCATCGTCGGGGCGCTCGATCCGCCACGCTGACCGCAGGACGGGGCATCCGTGGGTGGTCACGAAAGGTGCTCATCCGCGTTGCGTCTGGCCGGCAAGTCGCTAGATAGGTTGTGTCAGTAGTGTCCCAACGTTAAGTGAACAACGACAACTGATTTGGGGCCTCGGCC
>ERZ1292640.2-Hain-H43-02um-R1-2-length-386350-cov-23_pt2 | contig 83809 bp, 62 predicted proteins | sample MGYA00564404_ERZ1292640 | MGnify/ENA primary metagenome ERZ1292640 (study PRJEB36523, sample SAMEA6512636) | groundwater metagenome | collected 2019-01-08 | study: AquaDiva: Metagenomics assemblies of 32 groundwater samples
CCCGGGGTCGGCCCCGGGAGCACCGGCGGCGGCCCCGGCGGTGCGGGAGGTGTGGGCCTGCCCCATGGAGGACACGGTGCCCACGCTCGCGCCTGGCCGGTGCCCCACCTGCGGGATGAAGCGGGTGAAGCGGGCGATGAAGCCAGGCGACAAGGCGAAGATGGCGGCGGCCGCGAAGCCCGCCGCCGCGACCGCGAAAGCGGCTCACACCCCCGCCCCCGGAGCCGCGCCGAAGCCGGGGACGCCGGCCGGGAAGGCGAAGTACCACTGCCCCATGCACCCCCAGATCGTGCAGGACAAGCCCGGCGAGTGCCCGATCTGCTTCATGCAGCTCGTGCCGATCAGGCAGGAGGACGTCCGGATGCCGATCGAGGGACGCGCGGTCGTGAACATGGATGCGGACCGGCGCCGGCAGTTGGGCGTGGCGACCGAGACCGTCCGGCGCCGGCACCTGACCCGGACGATCCGGCTGCCCGGCCGGATCGCGTACGATCCGGGCCTTTACGAGGCGCTGACCGAGTACCAGTCGGCCGCGGAGGCCGGGGCGCGCGCCGGGGACCGGACCGCGGGACCGATGGCGGCCGTGCTTAACGCCGCCCGGCTCAAGCTCGCGCGGTTCGGGCTGGACGAGGCCCAAGCCCGCGCGCTGGCCGCTTCCGGCCGCGTCCAGACCCTGATCCTGCCGGGAGACACGATGTGGGTGCTCGCCAGCGCGTTCGACCAGGACCTGGCGTGGATCCGCCGGGGCCAGACGGCGCGGATCGAGGTCTCGTCGCTGCCGGGACGGAAGATCACGGGGACCGTCGAAGCCATCGAGCCGTCCCTCGATCCGGTAAGCCGGACGGCGACCGTGCGGCTCCTGGCCGACAACCCCGTCGGGGCCGCGATGCGCCTCGAGATGTACGCGACCGTCCGGGTCGAAGCGGAGATGGGGGAGCGGCTGGTCGTGCCCCGGGACGCGGTCCTGGACACGGGGGAACGCAAGATCGTGTTCGTCGTCCGGGGCGACGGGCTGGAGCCCCGCGAGATCGAGACCGGGATTCGGGCGGACGACGGGCTCGAGGTGACCCGGGGTCTCAAGGCCGGCGAGACCGTGGTCTTGTCGGGCAACTTCCTCATCGATGCCGAGAGCCGAATCCGGGCGGATATCGCGAAGATGATGTCGGCTCCCGAACCGGTTTCCGGCAGCGTTCCGGCGGACACCGACACCCCGCGTCCCCCCGCGGCTACGGAGACGGGCGGTCATGCGCACTGACAGCCCGGCCCCGCGCGAAGGACTGATCGAGCGCACGATCGATTTCTCGGCCCGCAACCGGTTCGCCACGCTCGCCGGGGTCGGATTGGTCGCGCTCGTGTCGCTCGTCATGCTCCGCCGGATTCCCCTGGACGCGATTCCCGATCTTTCGGACACCCAGGTCGTCATCTACTCGGAGTGGATGCGGTCGCCGGACGTGATCGAGGACCAGCTCACGTACCCGATCGTCACGGCCCTGCTGGGAGCACCGAAGGTCAAGGCGGTCCGGGGCGTGTCCGATTTCGGGTTCTCGTACGTGTACGTAATATTCGAGGACGGGACCGACGTCTACTGGGCCAGGTCCCGGGTGCTCGAGTACCTGTCCGGGATTCAGGGGACGCTCCCTCCGGGGGTCAAGACCCGGCTCGGTCCCGACGCGACCGGCGTGGGCTGGGTCTTCCAGTACGCGCTCAAGGACCCGACCGGCCGCTGGAACCTGGCGCAACTGCGGAGCCTCCAGGATTGGTACCTGCGATATCTGCTTCAGAGCGTGCCGGGCGTTGCGGAAGTGTCCACCGTCGGCGGCTTCGTCCGGCAATACCAGATCGAGGTCAATCCCGACGCCCTCTTCTCCTACGGCATCGGGCTGATGCAGGTCGTGGCGGCGGTCCGGGCCTCCAACCAGGAAACCGGCGGACGGCTCATCGAATTGGGGGGCGCGGAGTACATGATCCGCGGCCGTGGCTACGTCAAGTCGGCCGCCGATCTCGACCGGATAGCGGTCGGGTTCAACCCCGCCACGGGCACGCCGGTGCTGGTCCGAGACGTCGCCCGGGTGTCGCTCGGGCCGGACGTGCGGCGGGGGGTGGCGGAACTCGACGGCGAAGGCGAGGTGGTCGGCGGGATCGTCACGATGCGCTACGGCGAGAACGCGCTCAAGGTGATCGAGCGCATCAAGGCTCGCATCGAGGAGCTCCGGCCGTCGCTGCCCAAGGGGGTGGAACTCGTCACCGTGTACGACCGGAGCGAGCTGATCAACGAGTCGGTCACGACGGTATCCCGCGAGCTGGCGTGGGAGATCGTGTTCGTGAGCATTGTGATCTTCCTCTTCCTGCTCCACATCCCCAGCGCCCTGATTCCGATAGTCACCATTCCGTTCGCGGTTCTGATCTCGTTCCTCCCGATGGGATGGCTCCACGTCACGTCCAACATCATGTCGCTGGGGGGCATCGCGGTCGCGATCGGCGACCTCGTGGACGGCGCAATCGCACTGGTCGACAACGTGCACAAGAAGACCGAGCGATGGCGGACATCGGGCCGACGCGAGGAATACCGCGAGGTCGTGATCGCCGCGATCAAGGAAATCGGCCGCCCAATGTTCTTCTCCCTGCTCGTGATCGCAGTCTCGTTCCTTCCGATCTTCGCGCTGGAGGCGCAGGAAGGCCGGCTCTTCAAGCCCCTCGCGTTCACCAAGATCTTCTCGATCCTGATGGGCGCCCTCCTTGCGATTACGCTGGATCCGGCGGTTCGCCTGCTCTTCACCCGGCAGACCGAGTACCGGTTCCGGCCGGCCTGGCTCTGCCGGATCGTGAACGCGGTCGTCGTCGGGAAACTCCTGGACGAGGAACGACACCCGGTCAGCCGGTTCCTGTTCCGCGTCTACGAGCCCGCGGTCCGGTTCGTGCTCGCCCGCCGCCGGGCCACGATCGCGGTCGCGGCGCTGCTCGTTTTCGCGACTCTCCCGGTCTTCCTCCGGCTGGGGTCCGAGTTCATGCCGCCGCTCTGGGAGGGATCGCTCCTGTACATGCCCACCACCCTGCCGGGTATCTCGGTTGCAGAGGCCGCGCGTCAGCTAGCCTTGCAGGACCGGCGGATCAGGAAGATCCCGGAAGTCACGCGGGTGTTCGGGAAGGTCGGCCGGGCCGGAACCTCGCTCGACCCCGCGCCCTACTCCATGGTCGAAACCACGATTCTGCTCCGCCCCAAGGACGAATGGCGGCGCGGGCTGACCGAAGAGGGCCTAAAGGCCGAATTGGACATGGCCATGCAATTGCCCGGATGGATCAATGCCTGGACGATGCCGATCAAGAACCGGATCGACATGCTCTCGACGGGCGTGCGCACGCCGATCGGGATCAAGGTGCTCGGCAGTCGCCTCGAGGACCTGGAACGGATCGCGATCGCCGTGGAACAGGCGGTGCGGACGGTGCCGGGCACCCGGTCGGCGCTGGCCGAGCGGGCCACCGGCGGGTACTTCCTCGACATCGACATCGACCGGGACGCCATCGCGCGCTACGGACTGTCCGTGGACGATGTCCAGATGACGATCGAGACCGCGATCGGCGGTGACCCCGTGACCACGACGGTCGAGGGCCGGGAACGGTACACGGTCAGCGTACGGTACCCCCGCGAGTTGCGGGGCGACCCGGACGCCATTGCCCGGGTGCTGGTCGCGACGATGGACGGCCGGCAGATCCCGCTGGGCGAGCTCGCCGCCATCTCGCTCAAGACCGGCGCCAGCATGCTGCGGAACGAGAACGGACTGCTCGCCGCGTACGTGTTCGTGGATTTCACCGATCCGGACATCGGCGGGTATGTCGCCCGGGCGAAGCGGGCGGTCGCCGAACAGGTCCGGCTTCCCGCCGGTACGACACTGTTGTGGAGCGGCCAGTACGAGTACATGCAGAGGGTGGCGAAGCGGCTGAAGCTCGTGGTGCCGATCACGCTCTCGATCGTGTTCTTCATCATCTACCTCTCCACCCGGTCGCTGGTCAAGACCTCCATCGTGCTCCTCGCGGTCCCCTTCTCCGCGATCGGCACGATCTGGCTCCTGTGGGCACTCGACTACAACATGAGCATCGCGGTCTGGGTAGGGATCATCTCCCTCCTGGGCCTCGACGCCGAAACGGGGATGTTCATGCTGCTCTACCTCGACCTGGCACACAAGGACCGGCAGGATCGCGGGAAGCTGCAGACCCTGGCGGACCTCAACGAAGCGGTGGTCTACGGCGCCGTGCGGCGAATCCGGCCCAAGCTCATGATGGTTGCGGTGAACTTCATCGGATTGCTGCCGGTGATGCTGGGGACCGGCACGGGCGCCGAGACGATGAAACGCGTCGCCGCCCCCATGGTCGGGGGGCTCTTCACTTCGCTGATCCTCGAACTGCTCGTCTATCCCGCGGTCTACTCGCTCTGGCGCGAACGGCAATTGCCGGGAACGGGGGCGCGGCCGCCGCGGCGGAACGGTAATGGCGGCGGCGCGGAGCCGCTCGTCCCGGTACGAGTGCGGGAGCTGATCGCCTCCGCGCGCGGCAAGCCGGGAAGGGGATGAGTCATCTTCTGGGTCCGCAACTCATCGACGGGAGGATGACCATGAACAACCGTGAACACAGATGGTTGCCTTCGGCAGGGCTCCGGGTGATCGCGTTGGCGGTCGCGATCTGGCTTGGCGGATGCGCCGCTCCCTACACCGACCGCAACGGAACGGACGATTCCGTGCCACGAGAGCCCGGCACCGGGCACGAAGGGACGCACGGTTCGGGGAGTCGCACCCGCCCCGGCGGCGGAGGCAGTTGCCACTGAGCCACGGCCACGGAGGGGGGAGTCAACCCGTCGCGAGGCCCATCCCCCTCTTTTTCCACAGGAGGTATACGGCGGGGTAGACGATAAGCTCGAGCAGGAAAGAGGAGAAGAGGCCCCCCACCATGGGGGCGGCGATCCGCTTCATCACGTCCGCACCCGTGCCCGTCGAGACCATGATCGGCAGCAGGCCGATGAACGCGCAGGCCACGGTCATGACCTTCGGCCGCACGCGCTTGACCGCGCCGTGGACGATCGCGTCCTTGAGATCCGAAAGAGTGCGCATGCGCCCGTCTTCCACGGCCCGGTCGTGGGCCAGCTCGAGGTACAGGAGCATGAAGATCCCGGTCTCCGCGTCGAGACCCGCCAGCGCGATCATGCCCACGGCCGACGCCACGGACAGGTTGTAGCCCAGCGCCCACATGAGCCACACCGCGCCGATGAGCGAGAACGGGACGGCCATCAGGATGATGCCGGTGCGGACCATCGACCGGGTGTTGAGGTAGATGAGGGCGAAGACGAGGACGACCGTGAGCGGAATGACCAGCTTCAGGGTCTCCCAGACGCGGGCCATGTTCTCGAACTGGCCGCTCCAGAGCAGGGTGTAGCCTTCGGGCAGCTTGAAGCGCTTCGCCAGCCGGAGCTTGGCGCTCTGGACCAGTCCCCCGATGTCGCTGACGCCCGTGTCGACGTAGACGAACGCCGCCAACTGCCCGTTCTCGTTCCGGATCATGCCCGGCCCCTCGATCGTCCGCACCCGCGCCACGGAGCCCAGCGGCACCTGGTGTCCCATCATGTTCGTGAGCAGGACCCGCTTGACCTGCTCGATATCCTGCCTCAGTTCGCGCTCGTACCGCACGTTGACCGGATACCGCTCGCGCCCCATGACCATGGTCGTGACGTTCTCGCCGCCCAGCGCCGCCCCCAGCACCATCTGGGCCTCGGCCACCGAGATGCCGTGCCGCGCCAGCGCCCGCCGGTTCCATTCGACGTCCAGGAAATACCCGCCCATCGCGCGCTCGGCGAAGACGTTCCGCACCCCCGGCATGTCCCGGAGTGCGGCCTCCACCTGAAGGCTTACCGACTGGATGACGGCAAGGTCCGGGCCCATCACCTTGATGCCCACCGGAGTCCGGATGCCCGTGGACAGCATGTCGATCCGGTTCTTGATGGGCATCGTCCAGATGTTCGGGATGCCCGGGAACCGCATCTTCCCGTCGAGTTCCCGCACGAGCTCGTCCGTGGTCTGCCGGTCGAGCCAGATCCAGCGCACGAGCGGCTTCATGAAACCCGGCATCCACCCCGAGTACCACCGCCTCTTTTCGGGCCATTCGGCCCTGGGCTTGAGCAGGATCGTGGTCTCGACCATCGAGAACGGCGCGATGTCCGTGGACGACTCGGCCCGGCCGGCCTTGCCGAACACCCGGGCGACCTGGGGGAAGGATTTCAGGAGCCGGTCCTGGCGTTGCAGGATGCGGCCCGCTTCCGTCACCGAGATGCCCGGCAGGGCGGTCGGCATGTAGAGCAGACTGCCCTCGTCCAGGTTGGGCATGAACTCGCTGCCAAGCCGGAAGTACGGAATCAGGGTGGTCGCCAGGGCCAGCACCGCGTAGAGGATCGTCCGGCGGGGATGCTCCAGCACCCATTCGACGACGGGGTGGTACCACTTGAAGAGGAAGCTGGAGGCGGGGTTGTCCTCCTCCTTCTGCATCTTGCCCACCACGACCGCGTTGACCAGCCGGGCCAGCCACGGGGGGTTGAAGACGAAGTTGTCCAGCCTGATCAACATCAGTCGCATGGCCGGGTCCAGCGTGATCGCCATGATGGCGGCGACGATCATGGAAAGGTTCTTGGTGAACGCGAGCGGCTTGAACAGCCGGCCCTCCTGGTCCACGAGCGCGAACACGGGCAGGAACGAGACCGCGATCACGAGCAGGGAGTAGAAGCTCGGCCGGGCCACCTCCTGGATGGCCTTCACCATGATGGGCCGGTAGTCACCTTTGCGCCCCCCGGAGTCCCATTCCTCCATGCGCTTGTGGCTGTTCTCCACCACCACGATGGAGGCGTCCACCATCGCGCCGATGGCCACCGCGATGCCGGACAGCGACATGATGTTCGCGGACACGCCCAGGTAGTACATGGGAATGAAGGCGAGGAGGACGGCCATCGGAAGGGTGACGATCGGGATCACGCTGGAAGGGATGTGCCAGAGGAAGAGGAGGATCACCAGGCTGACCACGATCATCTGTATCACAAGCTCGTGCTTGAGGTTCTCGATCGCCCGGCCGATAAGGTCGGAGCGGTCGTACACGGTCTCGATCTCCACGCCCTGGGGGAGTCCCGGCTTGATGTCTTCCAGCCTCTTCTTGACCCGCTCGATGACCGCCGGCGCGTTCTCCCCGTGGCGCATGATCACGATCCCGCCGACGGCCTCGCCCTCGCCGTCCAGCTCCGCGATGCCCCGGCGGATCTCGGGACCCCACGCGACCCGGGCGACGTCCCCGACCCGCACGGCCGTCCCCGTCTTCTCGTCGGCCCGCACCGCGGCCTCCCGGTAGTCGGACAGACTCTTCGCATAGCCCCGCCCGCGCACCATGAACTCGGTGCCGGCGAACTCCATGAGCCGGGCGCCCATCTCGAGGTTGGCGTCCCTGACCGCCCGCACTACGTCCATGGTCGAGACGCCGTAAGCCTGCAGGCGCACGGGGTCCATGGTGACCTGGACCTGCCGGACAAACCCGCCCACGGGGGCCACTTCGGCCACGCCGGGCACGGACTGCACCTGAAACCGCACATTCCAGTCCTGGAGCGAGCGCAGGTCCGCGAGACTGTTGCGGCCGGTCTTGTCCACCAACGCGTACTGGAAGATCCATCCGACGGACGTGCCGTCTGGGCCGAGTTCCGTCTTGACCCCCTCCGGCAACTGCCCCTGCATCTTGGACAGGTACTCGAGCACGCGGCTCCGCGCCCAGTAAAGGTCCGAACCGTCCTCGAAAATGACGTAGACGTACGAGTAGCCGAAATCCGAGAACCCGCGGATCGCCTTGACGCGCGGCACCCCCAGAAGCGCCCGGGTGATGGGGTAGGTCACCTGGTCCTCCATGATGTCCGGACTGCGGTCCCATCGCGAGTAGACGATGACCTGGGTGTCGGAGAGGTCGGGAATGGCGTCGATCGGGATGCGCTTCAGGACGTACGCAGCCCAAAGGACGAGGACTCCGACGGTGGCGACCGTCAAACCCCGGTTGCGGGCGCACGCGGCGACGATCCGCTCGATCATGTGCGGACCTCTACCGGTACTGTTCCAGCGCCGCCCGGAACTGCGATTCCGAATCGATGAGGAAGTTCGCGGAGGTGACCACCCGGTCGCCCTCCTTCACCCCGGACAGCACCTCGACCCAGTCCTCGCCCGCCTTTCCCAGCTTCACCTCCCGGGGCGCGAAGGATCCCTTCCCGTCGGTCAGGAATACGACCTTGCGTTCGCCGCTGTACAGGACGGCGTCGGCCGGAATGGCGAGCCGCTTCCCAAAGTCCAGGAGGACATCCGCCTCGACGTAGACCCCCGGCTTCAACCACCCGGCGTCCTCCGTGGGCGTGAGCGTCACCGCGTAGCTGCGGGTGAGCGCGTCGAACCCGGAGTCCACCCCGGCCACGACCGCGTCGACCGTCTGTTCCTGCGAGCCGGCCAGCGTCGCCCGCATGCCCGCCCGGACCGTGCCGGCATCCATCTCGAGCAGTTCCGCCGTCACCCGCCCCCCGCCCGTCACCCGGCCCGGCAGGCGCAACCGGCGCGACAACGCCCGGCGCTCGATGACGCCCGTCTTCACGCCGATCAACTGCCGCCGTTCTTCCGTGAGGGCGAAGGCCGCCTTCCCCGGCACCGTGGACTTGCCTCCCGCGGTGGTCGTGGTCGCCTCGACCGAGTCCGCATAGACCGGGACGTAATCCATGCCCATGGAATCCTTCATCGGCTTGTCCGACACCTTCGTGGGGTCCATGGGGCTCTGGTATTTCAGGATCCTCCCGGCGTGCCCCTTGGCGTCCCCGGCGGATTTCCCGGGCTTCTCGCGGGCGACCTTCACCAGGGTCATGTGGCAGATGGGGCAGGAGCCCGGGTGATCCTGGACGATCTGTGGATGCATCGAACACTGGTAGAAATAGGCCGTATCCGCGGTCGCCTGGCCGGCGTGACCGCAGCCGCGCACGGTCACGACGATCCCGGCGACCAGCACCACCCCCGCCACGGCCACCGCCGCCACAACTGATACCTTCCATTTCCTCTTGGCAAGTTTCCCGTTCTTCATCTATTCCCCCCGGATTTCTCGCCCTTGAGCCGGGCCAGGACAGCCACCGACCGGCCGATCTGGGCCTTGAGCATGAGCCGTTCGATGTTCATGGAGACGAAGGCACCCACGGCGGTCAGCACGTCGGCCGGACCGATTGAACCGCTCTGATACCCGGACACCGCGAAGTCCAGCGCCCGCCCGGTCTGCGGGATGATCTCGCCGTCGAAGATGGCGAGCTGCTCCCGCACGATCCCGAGCCGCGAGATCTCCTCCGAGGCCATGCGGCGGACCTCCAGCCGGGCCTGCCGGATCATTTCCGTGGACGCCAACACCTCCTCGGTCGCGGCACGGTTCTCACCGACCGGCCCCCAGAACCACACGAACGGCACCGTGACCTTCGCCATAGCCATCCCCGTCCGCAAGCCGTCCTTCATGTCCACTGCTCGGTACTGGAGCATGAAGTCCGGGAACCAGCCGGCGCGAGCCTGGGTGCGCCGGGCCTGCATCGCTTTGAGGTCCTGGAGCGCCACGGCGACGGTCGGGCTGTCGTCCAATCCCGCATCCAGCCACGCCGCGTCCTCGGGCGTCAGGGACTCAGACGGGACTGACGCCTCCGGCTCGCCCAGGTCGCCGGCCGGGTCGAGGCCCATCAACGCGCTGAGCTGAGTCTCCGCCGTGCGACGTTCCTGCCGGAGGTCGAGGGCTTTGGCTTTGAGCGAGGCCGACTCCATCCGCGCCATGGGATCCATCAACTGTTCCATCCGGCCGACCTGGCCGAACTGGCTTCGTCTCCCGGACAGCTCCACGACCTGGGTCATGGCCTCCCGGGCACGCGCCACCACCCGGGCGGATTCCACGGCCACCACCAGGTCCCACCAGGCTTGCCGGGCCATGAAGACCTGTTCCTGGACGACGCGGCGGGCCTCGGCCTCCGCCTTCCGCGCATCCGCCGACCCCGCCCGACGGGCTAGGAGTGTCTTGCCGGGGAAGGGAATTTCCTGGGTGATGTCGACCGACTTCCGGTCGGCCTCGCCGGGGGCGAATCCGGGCCGGGGGAAATCCTCGTAGCTCACGCCCAGCCCGGGCGCCGGCCACGCCGCCGCCGCCGAGGCCATCGCGCGCGCGGCGCGTGCGGCCGCGAGCGCAGCCTGAATTTCAGGATTGCGCTCGCGGACGCGCGCTTCCACCAACTCCAGCGTGATGGGCGGCTTCGCGCCCGGCGTCGCATCCGTCGCGGTTGTCGTCGTGACCGTGGCCGCAGCCGCCCCGCCGCCAACCAGCCAGATCGTGCACAGCATCGGGATCATCGACATCCTGCCGGTCATGTACCCCGAGTCCGCCACTCGTCCAGTTTACTCCGCCGGAACGTGTTCATACCTATGATTTACAACGGCAGGCAGGCCGACCTAGTGCCCGAAGGTCCAGGACGGGGGAATCATGACGGGACGGGCGTATCAGGCCCGATTCCGGCTGTCGCCCTCGAGCCAACTTGTCCACCCATTTCGCCCCCGAGCGGCGACAGAACCTGCACCGCGCAGCCCCGACGGCGGATGCCACTGACCGGACTTTATCGCGCACCCATCCGCGAACCCGCCCAGCGATAGAGCACCGGCAGGACCAGGAGCGTGAGTCCCGTGGCCGTCACCAACCCGCCGATGACGACCACCGCCAGCGGACGCTGGACTTCGGAGCCCGTCCCCGTTGCGACCGCCATGGGTAGGAATCCCAGGCTGGCCACCAGGGCAGTCATCAGGACGGGCCGCAACCGGGTGGCCGCCCCCTCGCCGACCGCCTCGCCGAGCGGATGCCCCTGCGCGCGGAGCCGGTTGATCGAACTCACCATGACCAGCCCGTTCAGTACGGCCACCCCGCTCAGGGCGATGAACCCCACGCCGGCCGAGATGCTGAACGGCATGCCCAGCATCGCCAGGGCCAGCACGCCACCGACGGCGGCGAACGGAACCCCCGCGAACACGATGAGAACCGGCGCGTTCGATATTCCCGGACCTGATAAGGAGCGCGGCTTGCGCGATTCGCGTAATGCGCCGGGGGCCTTGACTTGGAGCGAAGGGGGGCGTAGTATTCAAGCATGTCCTTGAATACTGCCCCGCGATCCTTCAAGGATGCAGTCTATACGCAACTGGCCCGCATCGGGAAGGCGGTTGCCAGCCCGAAACGCCTCGAGTTATTGGACCTGCTCGCGCAGGGGAGGCATACCGTCGAGCGCCTCGCCGAAATGTCCGGGATGAGCGTTGCCAACGCTTCCCAACATCTCCAGGCGTTGCGACGTGTCAGGCTGGTCGAGCGTGAGAAACGGGGCCTTCACGTCCACTACCGCCTGGCCGGCAGCGATGTGGCGGGCTTCTTCCTTCGCATGCGGGCGCTTGCCGAGACGCAGTTGTCGGAAATCGAGGAAGCCCGGCGGCAATTCTTCGAGGACAAGAGCACCGCCGAAGCGGTTGGGCCGAGGGACCTGTTAAGGCGGGTTCGCAAAGGTGAGGCGGTGCTCATCGATGTGCGGCCCGAGGAGGAGTACCGCGAAGCGCACATTCCGCATGCCATTTCCATGCCGCTGGAGGCGCTGAAGAAGCGCCTGAGAGTATTGCCGCGCAATCGGGAGATCGTGGCCTATTGTCGCGGACCCTACTGCGTCCTGGCCGTTGACGCGGTTCGGACACTCAGGAAACGCGGTTATCGTGCGGTCCGCCTTGAAATGGGTGTTCTGGAGTGGAGGGAAGAGGGCATGGTATTGGCAACAGGGCCTGCCTGATTCCGTTCAAAGGAGTGCGAAGCATATGAAGATGGGGATAGTCCTGACCACGACCGAGCCGGAGACCGTGTTCAACGTCTTCCGGCTGGCGAACTACTCGATAGACAAGGGGGATTACGTGTCCGTCTTCCTGCTGGGGAAGGGGGTCGAACTGGACCAGATCGAGGATGCCAAGTTCGACGCGCAGGGCCAGGCGCGGACCTTCCTGGGGAAGAACGGGAAGATTTTGGCCTGCGGGACCTGCCTGAAGATCAGGAACTCGGGAGGATCAGAATTGTGCCCGGTGTCGACGATGAAGGACCTGCACGAACTGGTGCGGGACTCGGACCGGGTCCTGACCTTCTGATGAGGATCTACCTCGATCACAATGCCAGCACTCCCATCGCACCCGAGGTGGCCGACGCGATGCGCCCGTTCCTCTCCGGTCACTTCGGCAATCCGTCGAGCAGGCACTGGGCTGGGATCTCCGCGAAGGAAGCGGTGGAGAACGCCAGGAAGCAGGTCGCGGGATTGCTCGGATGCAATCCCTCCGAGGTCGTGTTCACCAGCGGGGGAACCGAGGCGAACAACCATGCCATAAAGGGCGTGTACTTCGCCAACCGGGGAAGGGGCAGCCACATCATCACCTCTTCGGTCGAGCATCCCGCAGTCATCGAGCCGTGCAGGTTTCTCGAGAGCCTGGGTGCCTCCGTCACCTATCTTCCGGTCGACGGTTACGGACGGGTGGATCCCGGAGCGGTCCGCAAGGCGATCACCCCGCGGACGATCCTGATCTCGATCATGCACGCCAACAACGAGACGGGGACTCTCCAGCCCATCCGGGAGATCTCGCGGATTGCCCGGGAGCACAAGGTTCTCCTGCATACCGATGCCGCGCAATCCGTCGGGAAGATCGGCACGCTGGTCGATGACCTTGGCGTGGACCTGTTGTCCGTCGCGGGGCACAAGCTGTACGCTCCCAAGGGCGTCGGGGTGTTGTACGTCCGCAGGGGAATCGTCCTGGAGAGGTTCATGCATGGCGCCGGCCATGAGGGAGGCCGGCGCGCCGGAACCGAGAACGTGATGCTTGACGTCGGCCTGGGAAAGGCATGCGAGCTGGCCGGTGAGTGGATCGGGATGCCCGGAGTCAAGGCCTTTCGGGATCTGTTCTGGCGGGAGCTGAAGGCGTGGCTGGGGGACCGGATCGTACTGAACGGCCACCCCGAGGATCGGCTTCCCAATACGCTCAACGTGTCCTTCGTCGGACGCGTTGGCGCGGACATTCTGAGTGCCATGGAGGGGATCGCGGCATCGACCGGGTCGGCCTGCCACGATGGTCTGGTGGAACTCTCGCCGGTCCTGAAGGCCATGGGGGTCGCCCCGGAGGCCGGCATGGGAGCAATTCGGTTCAGTCTGGGAAGGACGACAACGGAAGAAGAGATAGGGGAAACCCTTCAATGCCTCCGGGCTCTTCCCCGTGGGCTGATGGAAAAGGAGGCGTGAAGATGGCGGAACAGGTGATTCAGGGGATTCTGCTCGCGTTGCACAACATCGCCCTGGTGGGATGCGCAGCGGCGCCGTTCTACAACCGGGCGCTGGTGCTGAAGCGGGCGCAATACGGGCCCAAGCTCCATTACGAGCTCGACAAGGTCGTCGAGGATACCCTGCAGGGCAATGCCCCGTATTGCATCGCGTTTCTCGTGACCCTCTTGGTCACGGGAGTCGGTATGCCGATCAATCACTACGTGTTCCAGGGAGCGTTTCGGGCGACGAGTCCGGTCGCGGTGACTGCCCTCGTGGTGAAACTGCTCGCCGTGGGCGGGATGGTCTGGATCATGACGACCATCTTCTGGGGCATCAACCCGCGGATCATGGCGATCTGGCACGGGTTTGCCCCGGGAGCCGCCCCTGCGGAGGCGGACGAAAAGGCGTTCTTTGCCCTGCGTGCCAGGCGGAAGGCCCTGTGCGAGGTCTGCCTCAAGTTCGCGATCGTGGTGTTGGTGGCCAGCGCATTCCTGGGGTTCGGCAGGTCATGAGCCACACGTGGGTCAATCGCGGCCGTACGGCCGAAAGGGGTCAATGATGAAGACGCACGGTCTGGGGTTGTCCACTCGATGCATCCATGCGGGGGATGAGCTGGACGGGCGCGGCGGCATCCATACGCCGCTGTACAACCATTCGACCTTCGCCTTCCGGAACACGGCGGCCCTGCTGGACGTCGTCGAGGGCCGCGCCATGGGGAATCTCTATACGCGATACGGGTTGAACCCCACCATCCGCTCGGTGGAGGAGAAGCTCGCCAGCGTCGAGGGCGGCGAACAGGCCCTGGTCTTCAGTTCGGGCATGGCCGCCGAATCGGCGACCTTCCTGGCGTACTGCAAGGCCGGGGATCACGTCATCTGCCTCGGGGACGCCTACGGCGGGACGATGGAACTGCTGGGGGGCAACCTTCCCGACCTCGGGATCTCCACGACCTTCCTGCTCGGCAGCGAATTGGACCGCCTCGAAGACACGATCAAGGCCACCACGCGCCTCATCTTCTTCGAGACGCCGACGAATCCGCAGATGGAGGTGTTCGATATCGCGGGTATCTCCGCGATCGCGCGGCGGCACGGCGTGCTGTCCGTCGTCGACAGCACCTTCGCGACACCGGTGAACCAGTCTCCCCTCGCACTCGGGGCGGATCTGGTCATCCACAGTACGACGAAGTACCTTGGCGGCCACAGCGATCTGACCGGGGGCGCGGTCATCGGCGCCACGAAGTTCCTCGCCCCCATCTCGGTCTGGCGCAAGAATCTCGGCCAGATGATGGCACCCGAGGTCGCCTTCCTCCTTGCGCGCAGCCTGCGTACGCTGGTTGTCCGCGTGCGGGCACAGAATGCGGCGGCCCTGACGATCGCCGAACGCCTCGCCAGCCATCCCCGCGTGGCACGGGTCAACTACCCCGGACTTCCCGGATTCGCAGGCCACGCTCTTGCGAACACCCAGATGAAGGGGTTTGGGGGGATGATCAGCTTCACCGTCAAGGGCGATGCGCACATGGTGGCGGCGGTGGTGGACCGGCTCAAGCTGTTTTCAATCGCCCCGAGCCTGGGCGGCGTCGAAAGCCTGGTGACTCAACCCATCACGACCACGCATCATGGCCTGTCGGCGGAGGAACGGGCACGCCGGGGCATCGTGGACGGCATGGTGCGTATTTCGGTCGGGCTCGAGGATGAGGCGGATCTCTGGGGGGATCTCGCGCAAGCACTGGCGACAGGGCCGACCCCCGCCTGAGACGACGCCGGGGGCCCGTACGACCCCGGACCGAGCGGCCTACTCCCTAGCCGGGCCCTTTCCACCGATACCGTACTTCTCCATGCGGTAGATCAGCGTGGCGCGCGTGAGGCCGAGGAGGTCCGCAGCCCGGGTCTGGTTGCCGCCGGTCCGGTCGAGCGCGGCCTCGATCAGCCGCCGCTCGAGGTCCTCGAGCACGATCCCGCCCTCCGGCAGGGCGAATGCCGCTGGCGGCGCGCCCGGCACGCGGATCTCCTCCGGCAGCAGGTCGGACCCGATCGTGCGCCGGTCGCCGAGCAGCACGAGCGCGCGCTCGAGCGCGTGCTCGAGCTCGCGCACGTTCCCGGGCCACGCGTACCGCGCGAAGAGCTCCAGGACGGACGGCTCGACCGAGACGTCGGCGCGCCCCCGGCGCTCGAGGAAGTGCCGGCACAGGAGCGGGAGATCGTCCCGGCGCTCGCGCAGGGGCGGCATCCGCACCTGGATCACGTTGATCCGGAAGTACAGGTCCTCGCGGAAGGCGTTGCGCGCCACGGCCTCCTTGAGGTCCGTCTTGCTCGCCGCCACGATCCGGACGTCCACGGGGATTGGGCGGGTGCCGCCGACGCGCTCGACCTCGCGCTCCTGGACGGCCCGCAGCAGCTTGGCCTGCATGGGAGCCGGCATCTCGCCGATCTCGTCCAGGAACAGTGTCCCGCCCCCCGCCCGCTCGAACCGGCCCTGGTGGTCCGCGACCGCGCCGGTGAAGGCGCCCCGGACGTGGCCGAACAGCTCGCTCTCCATCAGGCTCTCGGGCACCGCGGCGCAGTTCACGGCCACGAACGGGCCGTCCGCCCGCGGCGAGAGCGCGTGGACGCTGCGGGCGGCCAGTTCCTTGCCTGTCCCGCTCTCGCCCACGAGCAGGACCGTGGCCTCCGACCCCGCCGCCTGGCGTAGCACCTCGAGCGCCGCGCGAAAGGCGGCCGATTCCCCGACGAAGTCGCCCGGCCGGAAGAATTCGCGCAGGCGGCCCCGGAGCACGCGGTTCTCGGATCGGACGCGCCCGACCTCGATCGCGCGCTCAAGGACGAGCGCCATCTCGTCCATGTCGAACGGTTTGACGAGGTAGTGCGCCGCCCCCAGCTTCATCGCCTCGACCGCGGACTCGACCGACCCGTGGGCCGTCATTACCACGACCGGCGGCCGCTCGCCGCCGGCCCCCGCCAGTTCGCGGAGGATCTCCATCCCGGTCATCTCCGGCAGGGCGAGGTCCAGGAGCACGGCGTCCGCGCCGCGCCGTCCCAGCGCCTCCCAACCCCGGCGGCCGTCCGCCGCGGCCTCGACCTCATACCCCTTCCCATCGAGGGCGATCCGGAGGACCGTCGCGAGGCTGGCGTCATCCTCGATCACGAGAATCCGGCGCCGCGCGGTCACGCCGCACCTCCCGGCAGGTCGAGCCGCGCCTCGGTACCGCCGCCCTCGGCGTCGGCGAGCTCGAGACTCCCGCCGTGCGCCGCCACGATCCGCTTCGCCATCGGCAGGCCGAGCCCCGTGCCCCCCTCGCGGGTGGTCACGAACGGCTCGAACAGCCGCCCCCGGACCTCGGCCGGCAGTCCCGGCCCGGCGTCGCGGACGGTCACGCGGACGCTCCGTCCCCGGACGGCGACGGACACCCGCACCTCGCCCCCTGCGGGAGAAGCCTGGACGGCGTTGAGGAGGAGGTTGAGCAGGGCCTGTTTGAGCCGCGTCGGATCCGCGGATACCGACGGCGCACCCGGAGGCGCGTCCACGCGGACGGTCACGGACCGGGGGGCGGCCGAGTGGGTCACGAGCGCGACGGCCTCGGCGACGACGGCGGGCACGTCGCAGGCCGTCCGGACAAGCTTGGGAGGCCGCGCGTACTCGAGGAACTCGCGGACGAGGTCGTCCAGCCGAGCGCTCTCCCGGGCGACTATCCCGAGCAGCTCGTCCCGGGTTGCCTCCGGCGGATTCCCCTTGCGGAGTTGGGCGGCGGCTCCCGCGATCGAGGCCAGCGGGTTGCGGACCTCGTGCGCCATGCCCGAGGCCAGCGTCCCCAGGCTCTTGAGCTGATCGGTGCGCAGGAGGGCATCCTGCTGGCGCCGGAGCGACGCGGACAGGCTCCCCGTCAGCCCGCCCACGGCGGCGTACATGGCCATCTCGAAGACGGCGTCCCAGGTCTGCGTCGGGATCTCGTCCCAGCGCTGGACGACGTGGGGAGCGTAGAGCGCGATCGTGACCACGGCCGCCGCCAGCCCGCCGCGTACGCCCCAGAGCAGGGCGGCCGACACGACGGGCACGTAGTAGAGCCGCCGCAGGACGCCGTGCAGGATGTGCATGTGGTGGGTCGCCGGGGTGACGTAGTGCAGGAGCGTGATCGCGACGAGCGGCACGGTCACGAGCCAGAGGCCGGGCGGGGCCAGCCACAGACGCGCCGGGCCGAACGCGGAACCGAGCGTTTTCCTCATATTCAAGCCATCATAACCCGCGTCGCGCGTCGGCGATCAGACCGCCGGGGAGCCGGGGTCCTGCTCGAACAGGCTCGTGCTCAGGTACCGCTCTCCCGTGTCCGGGAGCAGGGTCACGACCAGCTTCCCCTCGGCCTCCGCCGCCCGCGCGACCCGCAGGGCCGCCGCGACCGCGGCGCCGGACGAGAATCCGCCCAGGATGCCTTCCTCCGCGGCCAGGCGCCGCGCGGTTTGCATCGCCTCCGAGTTGCCGACCGTCACGATCTCGTCGACGACGCTCCGGTCGAACACGTCGGGCACGAACCCGGCGCCGATCCCCTGGATCATGTGCGGGCCCGGGGCGCCCCCGGAAAGGACCGGCGACGCCTCCGGCTCGACCGCGACGATGCGGACGGACGGACGCCGGGCCTTCAGGACCGACCCCACGCCCGTGATCGTCCCCCCCGTGCCCACCCCGGCCACGAAGACGTCCACCTTCCCGGCGGTGTCCGCCCAGATCTCCTCCGCCGTGGTCTCGCGATGGACGCGCGGGTTGGCGGGATTCTTGAACTGCTGGAGCATGCACCCGTTCCGCGCGCGCGCGATCTCTTCCGCCTTCCGGATGGAGCCGACCATGCCCTCCTCCGCGGGGGTGAGCACGATCTCGGCACCCAGCAGGGCGAGCAGCTTCCGCCGCTCGAGCGTCATGGACTCCGGCATCGTGAGGACGAGCCGGTACCCGCGCGTGGCGGCCACCCAGGCCAGCGCTATCCCAGTGTTGCCGCTGGTCGGCTCGACGATCGTCGCGCCGGGCTTGAGCTGGCCCTCCGCCTCCGCGGCCCGGATCATGGCCACCCCGATCCGGTCCTTGACGCTCGAGGCGGGGTTGAAGAACTCGAGCTTGGCCGCCACCCGCCCCCGGCACCCCGCGGCGATCCGGTTCAGCCAGACCATGGGGGTTCGGCCCGTGAGCTCGGTCATGTCGCGGGCGATACCCCGCGACGGCAGACGGGACCCGGCCTGCTCCGCGCTCATCGCACCCTCCTGACCGCCACGCGCCAATGGCCGTCCCCGGGCTTGACGCCGAGGACCTCCTGTCCCTGTTCGGTGAAACTCGCGGGCACGTTCTGCACGGGTTCGCCGTCGTCGAGCAGAATCTCGAGCACCTCCCCGGTGGCGACGCCCTCGAGCGCGACCTTGGCCTTGACGAAGTTCATGGGGCACGCGACCCCCCGGAGGTCGATCGAGCGCGACGGAGTCCCGTCCGCCTGCCCGCCCGGCGCGGCCGTGACCGGCGGAATCCTGAACTTGAGGCTGGCGTCGAGCGAGGCGAAGAGCGCCTCCACCCGCGCGACCAGGATCTTCGCCGGCTCCAGCAGGTCCGCGAGCCCGGGCCGGTCGCCCATCCGCCATTCCACCGCGGCGGCCGAGAGTGACAGCGCCTCTCCGCCGACCCAGCCCGGCTCGATGAGCCGGGTCCGGAACGCGTCGAAGATCTCGCGGTCCGTCCTCGGCTCGGCGCCGAACGCGACCAGGAGGGAGCGCGCCGCGGCCACCGTGGCGCGGTAGAGGGCCTCGTTCGCCCCCGGACCGGGGCTTCCCTCGGCAGACTTCAGCTGCGCGCGGGCCTCCGCGAGATCCATGCGGATCACGTCCATGACGCCCGCGCCGCACTCGCCGGGCCCCCGCCCGGCGAGCGAGAACGGGACGTCCACTCCGAGATCGCGGCACAGCTCGTCGGGAGCCGGATCCGGGATCGTCGCGCTCTCCGCGACCAGCTTGGCCGTCGTCTCGCGCCCTCCGCCGGCGGCCAGCGCCTCCGCCACCAGCGCGGGGATGCGCCGGGCCGGCACCACGCCCAGCCGCTCTCCCAGCCGGGCCTGCCCCTCCCGGATGACCGCGCCGGCCAGCACCTCGTAGCAGGGGACGAGCCGGTCGCCGACCCGGCGGGCCCGTCCCTCGAACCCGATGTCGCCCGAGAGATGCTGTCCGCACGAGTTGGGGCATCCGCTGATCCGGATGACCGGTCCGTCCGCGGGCACGCGGACTCCCCGCCGGCGCACCTCCGCGTCGATCGCCCCGGCCAGGTTCCGGGACAGGCAGAGGCCGAGCTTGCACGTCTCCGCCCCGGTGCAGGTGACGATGTCGGCTCCCGCATCCGCGCCATCAGCCGGCCGGCCAAGCGCCGCGAGCAGGCCGGCCACCCGGTTCCGGGGCACCCCGGTGACGAGGAGGGCCTGGTCCGGGGTGGCCCGGAGCGGACCCCGGCCGTCCGCCGCCGCCGCGCCGGCGATCGCGCGCAGGTCGTCGTGGCGGAAGTGCCCGAAGGTCCCGCGGACCCGGACCGTGACGCGGCCGGGATCGCGCTCCGGCCAGAGGTCGCGCGCGATGCGGTCCCTGTCTCCGGCGGGGACGCTGGCGGGAACCCCGGGCGGGTCGCCACCCAGGGCCGGAACCCTTCCGGGCAGGCCTTCCGCCTCGACCCGGGCGCGCTCCTCGCGGTAAAGCCGCACGAATCCGGCCTCGCCGACGCGATCGAGGACGAACCGGAGCCGCGCCTGATGCCGGTTCGCGCGGTCGCCGTGGCCATCGAACAGCCGCTTGACCGCCTCCGTGACCGCGAAGATCTCCTCCCGGCGGATGAACTCCTCCACCCGGACCGCGGTGCGCGGCCGGTTGCCCAGCCCGCCGCCCGCCCAGACCGAGAACCCGGCGGCCCCCCCGGCCCCGAGTCGGGCGAAGAACCCGACGTCGGATACCGACGCGAACGCGCAGTCGCGCCCGCATCCCGAGAATGCCACCTTGAACTTGCGCGGCAGGTTGTACGAGCTCGGAGCCTGGAGCTGGTGCTCGGCCACGGCGATGGCGCAGGGCGCCACGTCGAAGACCTCGGCCGGGCACACGCCCGCCCGCGGACAGGCGGTCACGTTGCGCACCGTGTTCCCGCCGCCCCCGCGGGGCGACAACCCCGCCGCGAGGAGGCCCTCGACGACGTCCGGGGTATTCTCCAGCGGCAAGTCGTGAATCTGGAGATCCTCCCGCGTCGTCGCATGCACGAGACCGCTCCCGTGCCGCTCCGCCAGGTCCGCGATCCGGACAAGCTGGTCCGGCGTCACCCGGCCGGCCCCCAGCCGGATCCGGACCATGAACCGGCCGGTCACGCGCTGCTCGTAGAGGCCCATCGTGACCCGGTGGGCCTTGAACGCTACCGGCGACATCTCGCCGCGGCCGAACCGTTCCACCGCGCCCCGGTATTGCAGCGTCTCCCGTCGTACTTCCTCCGGCAGGCGCAGGACGAGATCGCCACCCGCCCCCAACATCGTCTCTGTCACGTTCGGACCTCCTTGATCGTTTTCAGATGCTGTAATCGGGCACCAGCTCCCTCGACTGCAGTCCCTGCACGACGGCCGCCACCGCCTCCGCGGACGCCGGCCCGGCCGGCACCTCCACCTGCGGCCGGAACGCCGTGAAGGGATTCCCGCCCACGGCCACCACGAAAACCTCGTTCGGCTCGTTCAGGATGCGGAGCGTCTCGAGGTCGTGGTCCTCGACGTCGCCGAGCGTCGTAATGACGAGGACCCCGGCATCCGTCATGATCCGCGCGAGCTCCCCCAGCCTCCGGAGCTCGTCATCCGCCGGCGCGCGGCGTCCGCCCTCCGCGAGGTCCGCCGATACGTTCCGGATGCCGAGGTAATACGACATGCACTCGCGTTCGAACAGGTGAGCCTCGACCCGGCGGGCGAGGTCGCGCACGTCCGCGCCCCCCGGACCCGTGAAGACGATGAATTTCCCCGGATGCCGGAATCGGCGTTCCCGCATCGCGCGGGTGACCAGCCCCGTCTCCCATGCGTTCTCGCGCCGGTCGACGCGCTCGCGCAGGATCGACCGGCCGGCGCCCGCGTCCTCGAGGATGATCCCGCACCCGGCGATCCGGAACTCGTCCACGATCACGAACCGCCCGGTGCCTTCGAGATCGGCGTGCAGGTCGAAGGCGACCGGCCGGGCCGTCTCCAGCAGGCACTCGGCCACGTCGTGCCGCTCGACCTGCTGGCGGCCCGCGACGGTGCTCAGCTCGGAAGCGTCGAGGACGTTGACGACCTCGGCGAGCTGGACCTGAACCCGCGCCGCCCCGAGCTTGAGCCGGTAGGACCGTTCGCGCACCATGGGCGCGTGCCCCATCCAGAAGAGGTTCGCCCGGAACCGGCGGCTCACGCGCGGAAGCGCATCCCCGGCGCGGCACATGACCTCACCCGGCTTCACGTACACCTGCTCGGTCAGCGTCACCCCGACCGCGCGGCCGGCTCTAACCGCGCCGCCTCCGCCCAAGCCGAATTCCTCGGACGACCCGATCGTCGACCGCTTGCCGGACGGCAGGAACACGACCGCGTCGCCCGGTGCCGCGGTCCCGGTCTCGACCGTCCCCGCGACGATGCGCCGGCTGTCGCCGTCCTCCGTGAACTTGTAGACGTCCTGGACCGGCAGCCGGAACGGCAGCCCCGCCCGGTCGGGGGCGGGAACGAACGCCTCCACCTGCTCCAAGACGGTCGGCCCCTCGTACCAGGCGGTCTCGGGGGAGCGGGTGGTGACGTTGGCGCCCTCCCGCGCGCTGACCGGAATGAAGGACACTGGGCTGACGGCCAGCCGGCGGAGGAACGCCCCGTACTCGTCCCGGATCGCCTCGAACGCCTCGCGCCGGTACCCCATGAGATCCATCTTGTTCACGATGACGGACACCTGCCGGACGCCGAGCATGGAGAGCACGTACCCGTGCCGCTTCGAGTTCTCGCGGATGCCTTCCTGCGCGTCGATCACGAGCAGGGCCGCGCCGGCCCGCGCGGCCCCGGTAACCATGTTCTTCAGGAACTCGATGTGGCCGGGAGCGTCGTGGACGACGTAGTCCCGCGCGGCCGTCCGGAAGAAGCACCGCGCGGTGTCGATCGTGATCCCCTGCGCCTGCTCGTTCTTGAGCGCGTCCAGCAGGAACGCGTACTCGAACGGCCGGGCGTTGCGCTCGCACATGGCCCGGACCTGCTCGAGCTTGCCGTCCGGCAGGGACCCGGAGTCCGCGAGGAGCCGGCCGATCACCGTGCTCTTGCCGTGGTCGACGTGGCCGACCACGACGACGTGCATCTGGGCCCGCGCGGACGCGGACGCGGGAACCGCACCCATGCCGCTCACATGTACCCCCCCCGGCGGAGGGTTTCGAGGCCGCCCCCGTCGTCGACATCCTGGGCCCGCCCCGCGCGCTCGGCCACCCGCGCGAACTTGCCCGTCCGCAGCTCCGCGACCACCTCGCGCACGGACCTGGCCGTGGACGCCACGGGCTTCGTGCACGGGTGGCACCCGAGCGACCGGTAGCGCGTCCCGTCGCCCCGGTCGAAGTAGAGCGCGGTCACGGGCACGGCCTCGCGCTCGATGTACTCCCAGATATTCAGCTCGGTCCAGTCGAGGAGCGGATGGATCCGCACGTGGGTCCCCGGCGCGAACTCCGTCGCGTACTGCCCCCAGAGCTCGGGCGGCTGGTCGTCCACGTCCCACTCGCTCGACACCTCGCGGGGGGAGAAATACCGCTCCTTCGACCGGCTCCCTTCCTCGTCCGCCCGGGCGCCCACGATGACCCCCGTGAACGGCTCGCGACGCTCGTCGGGCTTCCACTCGCCGGTCGCGACGTCGAGCCGGAACCGCGGCCAGTCGCCGGACACCGTGTGCTTCAGGGCCTCGCTCTTGAGGGTCCGGCAGCACGCGATCCGGTCGAGGGCGCCGTCCGGGAACGTCCGCCGCGCCTCGAGCGCCTCCCGGTTCGCGCCGACGACCATGTCCAGCTTCCACTCGCGCGCCAGCCGGTCCCGGTACGCGATCATCTCCGGAATCTTGAAGGACGTGTCGATGTGCACGAGCGGGAAGGGCACGTGGCCGAAGAACGCCTTGCGCGCCAGCATGAGCATGACGGTGCTGTCCTTCCCGATGGACCAGAGCATGCAGAGGCTCCGGAACTCGCGGTAGGCCTCCCGCAGGAGCCCCACGCTCCGGGCCTCCAGCGCGTCGAGGTGGTCCACAGGGCCGGACGGGACCGGGGCGGGGTCAGCCACGACGGCCCTCCCCGGGTCCCGCGACCCGGTGCAACCCGCACTCCCGGTGCCCCGCCGCTTCCCACCACCACCGGCCGGAGCGGGGGTCTCCGCCCGGGGCCACCGCGCGGGTGCAGGGAGCGCACCCGATGGAGGGAAACCCCGTCGCGTGGAGGGGATTGACCGGAACGTCGTGGTCGCGCACGTACGCGTCCACCTGGGTCCCCGTCCACGCGGCAAGCGGGCTGATCCGGACGAGGCCGTTGCCCGCATCCCAATCGACGGCGTGAACGTCGGCGCGCGACGACGATTGCCCGGCGCGCAGCCCGCAGATCCACGCCTCGAGGCCGGCGAGCGCCCGCTTGAGGGGATGCACCTTGCGCGCCTCGCAGCACGCCTGCCGCAGCCCGGGGCTGCGCCGGAAGAGGTCCACGCCGTGGGTGTTCACGAGCGCCTCCACCTCGACGGCGTCCGGCAGGAAGACCCGCATCCCGAGTCCGTACCGGGCCTCGGTCCGCGCCAGAAGATCCAGGGTCTCCGGAAACAGCCGGCCCGTATCGAGCGTGAAGGCGCGAACCGGCAGCGCCCGCGCGGCGATCATGTCGGCGAGGACCTGGTCCTCGAGGCCGAGGGACGAGGAGAACCCGACGCGGCCCGGGAAAGCCGCAACGGCCCAGCCGAGAATCTCCTCCGCCGGCAGACCACCGGTCTCCACCCGCCAGCGCGCCAGCGCCGCCTCGTCGGGTACCGTCACGGCGCCTTCCCTTCCCGCTGTGCGGACTCGGAAAGCCCCGGCGCCGCGTCGGCAACCCCCGGTCCCGCCATGACGACCCCCCCTCCGCCCAGCCGCTCCACTTCTTCCAGGACCCGCGGGCCGAGGCACCACGCCGGCCGCCCGAACCCCGCCGCCCCGAACACCCCGTGCCAGGCGCGGACGCCGGCCGGGCTGGTGAAGACCACGACATCGTGACCGGGCAGCGGTCCCCGGAGCTCCGGATCGGGAATCGCGCGCCGCAGGACGAGCGCCCCGGCCCCGGCCTCTCCGACCCCGAACGCCGCCGCCAGCCGGCCCGGCACGTGGGTCCCGCCCACCACGAGCACGCGTCCCCCCGCGTACCCTCTCCGGCCGCGCGCCTCCCCCCCGGGCTCAGCAGCCACACCGTCCGGCCGGATGCCGAACTCCGCGAGCGCGGCATCCGCCGCCCTTCCGCCCGCGATCACGTGCAAGTTCGCCAGCGCGCGCGCGTCCGCGCCCAGGCCGCCCAGCTCCGCGAAGAACGCCCGGACCGCCACCACGTCCGCCAGCACGAGCGCGCCTCGCGCCGCAACCAGGTCCCTGAGCGCGCCCGGCAGCCGGTTCGTCCCCTCGTCGTCGAGAACGAGGCGCAGGGCCGGCCAGTGCAGGATGACTCCGAGATTCCTGAACCCCGTCGGATCGATCCCGGTGAAGAGCACTCTCAGCCGGCCGCCCGCGCCCAACCCGCCGGCCGCGGCCGGCCCGACCACGAGCAGGGCGGGCGCCGCGATCCCCTCGGCCGCCGCGGCCGCCGCGATCCCCGCGAGCGTCCCGGCAGCCGCGCGGCCACGGACTCCCTCCGCGCGTTCGATGAGCATGGCGGACGTGCCGGGATCCCACCCCGCCCCGACCAGGCCCTCCGTGACCGATGCCAGGGATGAGGCGCCCATGAGCACGACGAGATTGTCGGCGCGCGGCCACGACGTCGCGCTGCGTCCGGTCTCTTCCACCGCGGTCGCAACCGCGAACGACCTGGCCGCGCCCCGGCGCGTCAGCGGGAGCTTCATCGCCGCCGGACCCGCCAGCGCGGAGCTGATCCCGGGAACGACCTCGCACGGCACGCCCAGCGTCGCGAAAGCCTCGAGATCCTCGCCCGTTCGCGCGAAGACGGAGGGGTCGCCGCCCTTGAGCCGGACGACGACCTTTCCCTCGAGCGCCGCGGCGGCGGCCAGATCGCGCGCCCGGGCGGTCTCGCCGCGGCCCCGGCCGAGCACGATTACCTCGGGGCCGTCATCCCCCAGGCCGAGCTCGCCGAGGTACCCGGGCGGCACGAGCCGGTCCGCGATGACGAGATCGGCCGAGCGGAGCAGACGGAGCCCCCGCAGGGTCAGGAGGTCCGGCGACGCGGGGCCCGCGCCGACGATGAAGACCGTCCCGCGCCGGATCATGCCGGGCGCCCCACGCGCCCCGGCGGCACCCGGCGGCGGGTACCCCAGCCGGCCGAGATCGCGTTCCGCACCGTTCGCGACAGGGCGGGGGAGCGGCCGCCCGTGTGCACCGCGACGGTGACGCGGCCATGCCGGACGACCGCCGGGAAGATGAGCCGGGAGTGCCGCGCCGACGACGCCACGCACGCGAGGGCCCCGGACCGGTCCGCGGCCCGGCCCACGCGGTCGTTCAGCGCGGGGTCATCCGTTGCCGCGACGACGATGCGCTGACCGAGGACATCCGTGCCCGCATACGGGCGACGGCGCAGCGCGATCAGCCCCCTTCGCGCGAGGGCGGCGATCCATGGCGCGACCGCGGGGGAGACGACGGTGACCCGGGCACCGCCGGCCACGAGGGTCCGGACCTTCCGGGTCGCCACCGTCCCGCCCCCGACGACGAGGCAGGCCACCCGGGACAGGTCGACCGCGAGCGTCGTGAACCGGACGGAGGGACGCCGGCGCTTCATATTTCGTAGTCCGGCGGCCGGCGACGGAAAAGATCCACGTTGTCCCAGAAGCGCTCGTGCAGGTAATAGAGGACGATCTTCGCCACGAGATCGGCCGCGCCGATGACGGCGGAGAGGCCGAGCCGCCCCGTAAGCGACAGGGCGATCGCCACGGTAACCGCGGTCCCGAAGAGCCGCCAACTGGCCGCTTTGAGCAGGCTCCTGACTCGCAGGTCGGTGCCTCCCGCCCACTCGCGGCGGCCCTGGCCACCACCGAGCCCGAGCCGGGCAAGGAAGCGCCGCATTTCTATCGGCTTACTGGACATAAATCCTGCTCTCCTGTTCATCCTCAAGTGGCTTCATTGGACAGACTGTGTCCCGCGCTTTCCCCTTGCCCGGGCTACTCTCGCCTTACTCCTGGAAGAGCCAGGTGGAGAGGTACCGCTCCCCGGAATCGGGCAGGATCGCGACGATGAGCTTGCCCTGGGAATCGGGCCGCGCGGCCACCTGGAGCGCCGCCCACGCCGCCGCCCCGGAGGAGATTCCGACCAGGAGACCTTCCTCCCGCGCCAGCCGCCGCGCCGTCGCCCCGGCGTCCGCCGCCGCTACCGTCACGATTTCATCCACCAGGGAGCGGTTGAGGACGTCGGGAACGAATCCGGCGCCGATCCCCTGGATCTTGTGCGGCCCGGGCTTGCCACCCGAGAGCACGGGTGACTCCGCGGGTTCCACGGCGATCGCCTTGAACGACGGCTTGCGCTTCTTCAGGACGTCCGCGATCCCCGTGATCGTGCCGCCGGTGCCGACTCCCGACACCAGGATGTCCACCTTCCCGTCGGTGTCGTTCCAGATCTCCTCGGCCGTCGTCTTCCGGTGGACCTCCGGATTCGCCGGATTCTTGAACTGCTGGGGCATGTACGATCCCGGCGTCTCCTTCTGGACCTGTTCCGCGCGCCGCACGGCCCCGGACATCCCCTCCGTTCCCGGAGTCAGGATGAGCTCGGCCCCGAGCGCGGCCAGGAGCTGCCGGCGTTCCACGCTCATCGTCTCGGGCATCGTCAGGATCAGCCGGTAACCGCGGGCGGCCGCGACGAACGCGAGCGCGATCCCCGTGTTCCCGCTCGTGGGCTCCACGATCACGCCGCCCTTGGGAAGAGCCCCCGACTTCTCGCCCGCCTCGATCATGGCCAGCCCGATCCGGTCCTTGACGCTGGACATCGGGTTGAACGACTCGAGCTTGGCCGCAACCCGACCGTTCGCCCCCGCCGCCGTCCGGCCGAGCCAGACGAGAGGAGTATGCCCGATCAGTTGTGTCACGTTATCCGCGATCTTCATGATGGCCTCCCTCCCCGTCAGCCCTGCGACGCCTTCAGCGCCTGGTCGAGGTCTGCGAGAATGTCGTCGATGGTTTCGAGCCCGATCGAGAGCCGGATGAAGTCCGGCGTCACGCCCGTGACCGCCTGCTCCTCCGGCGTCAACTGCGAGTGCGTCGTCGAGGCCGGATGGATGACCAGCGACTTGGCGTCGCCGATGTTCGCCACGTGCGACAGGAGCTTCGCCGAATCGATGAACTTCTTTCCCGCCGCCAGCCCGCCCCTGATCCCGAATCCGACTATCCCGCCGTACCCCTTCTTGAGGTACTTCGCCGCTCCGGTGTGCGATTGATCGTCCTCGAGGCCCGGATAGACCACCCATCTCACGAGCGGATTCTTCTTCAGCCACCTGGCCACCGCCAGCGCGTTTTCCGAGTGCCGCGCCTGCCGCAGCGGCAGCGTCTCCAGGCCCAGCAGGAACTGGTGTGCGTTGAACGGCGACAGCGCCGCCCCGATGTCCCGCAGCAGCGTCACCCGGATCTTGATGATGAACGCCACGTTCCCCATCCCCGGCACGTCGCCCAGGGCGTCCCAGTACTTGATCCCATGGTAGCTCGGATCGGGCTCCGTGAACTCCGGAAACTTCCCCGTGTTCCACGCGAACTTCCCCGAGTCCACGATCACGCCGCCGATCGAGGTGCCGTGGCCGCCAATGTACTTCGTCGCCGAGTTCGCGAGAATGTCGGCCCCGTGGTCGATGGGGCGCACGAGCCCGATCCCGACGGTGTTGTCGACCACGAGCGGAATGCCGGCCTCGTGCGCGATCTTCGCGATCGCCTCGAAATCCGGTACGTCGAGCTTCGGATTGCCGATCGTCTCGGCATAGATCGCCCGCGTCTTCGGCGTGATCGCCTTCCGGAACGCCTCGGGGTTCTTGGAGTCCACGAACTTTACCGTCCTCCCGAGCTTGGGGAACGTGTGGTGGAACAGTTGGTACGTGCCGCCGTAGAGGTTGTTGGCCGATACGATCTCGTCCCCAAGCTGCGTGATCGCAAGGAGGGCGTACGTGATCGCCGCCTGGCCCGAGGCCACCCCGAGCGCGCCCGTCCCCCCTTCGATCGCCGCGATGCGCTTCTCGAAGACGTCCGTCGTCGGGTTCATGAGCCGGGTGTAGATGTTCCCGAACTCCTTGAGGGCGAAGAGGTTCGCCGCGTGCTCGGAGCTCTTGAAGACGTAGGACGTCGTCTGATAGATGGGGACCGCGCGCGCACCCGTGGTCGGGTCCGCGACCTGTCCCGCGTGGAGTGCTTTTGTCTCGATTCCCGGTTCCTGGCTCATGACTTGTTCTCCTTTGCGTCCGTTGCCCGGACATGAATTTTGGACTGGCTTGGCGGATTTGAGCCGCCGCCGCCTAGTGTTCCTATCGGCATACTAGGATATAGCATGCCTGGCGGGAGCCTGTCAAGCCCCGGTGTCTATTGGGCTCCGGGCCGTCAGGTAGACTGAAACCCGGCAAGGAGGCCTACATATGGATATCGGTGTCGATTACTACCCCGAGCACTGGGACCGGACGGACTGGGAACCCCACGCCAAACTCATGGCCGAGGCCGGCTTCCGCTTGGTGCGGCTGGGGGAGTTCGCCTGGTCGAAGATGGAGCCCAAGGAGGGCCGGTGGGAGTTCGGCTGGCTTGACGAGGCCATCGAGGTCCTGCGCGCCCAGAACATCCGCGTGATCCTGGGGACGCCGACCGCGACCCCGCCGCCGTGGCTGGCGGCCCGGCACCCGGACATCCTGAACGTCGGCAAGGACGGCCGCGCGCTCGAGCCCGGGGGCCGGCGCCACTACTGCTACACGAGCCCCGTCTACCGCGAATACTCGCGCAAGATCGTGACCGCGATGGCCGGCCACTACGCCGAGCACCCGGCCGTCGTCGGCTGGCAGACGGACAACGAGATCGGCGGGCCCAAGTGCTTCTGCGACGCCTGCGCGAAGGCGTTCCAGGACTGGCTCAAGACCCGGTACGTCACGCTCGAGGCGCTCAACCGCGCCTGGGGCACGATCTTCTGGAGCCAGGAATGGTCCGACTGGAGCCAGATCCCGCTCCCGCGCCACTCCATGCACGGGCCCTCGATCCTGCTCGATCACCAGCGGTTCCATTCGGGCCAGGTGCTCGCGTACCACCAGGTCCAGGTCGACATACTCCGGAAGAGCTGTCCGAAGCAGTTCGTGACCCACAACTGCATGGGCTTCTACAACGAGGTCGACTACTGGGCGCTCGCCAAGTCGCTGGACCGCGTCGCCCTCGACTTCTACCCCGGCAACCTCTGGGGCGAGGGGAAGTTCAACTGCGCCGGCCACGACTACACCCGGAGCCTCAAGCACCAGCCCTGGATGGTCATGGAACAGCGGAGCGGCCTCACGGGCTGGCTCGAGATGTTCCAGGCCGGCGACCTGCCGGGCCAGTTGCGGCTCTGGACGTACCAGACTGTCGCCCACGGCGCGGACGCGGTCGTCTACTTCCGCTGGCGCACGTCCCGGTTCGGCGCCGAGCAGTACTGGCACGGCGTCCTCGACCACCACGGCGTGCCCGGCCGCCGCTACCGGGAGCTCTCCCGCGTCGGCGCCGAGTTCGCGGCGCTCGGCGACCGGTTCACGGGCGCGAGCTACGTCGCCCCGGTCGGGATCGTGCTCGACCCCGAGTCGCGTTGGGCGCTCGAGATCCAAAAGGGCCACCCGAAGTTCGATTGTCTCGCGCACGCGAACCTGTACCATCGGGCGTTCACCGCCCACCACGCGGGCGTCGAGTACTGGCACCCGGCCGACGACTTCGGCGGGGCGAAGATCCTGGTCGTGCCCACGGCGTTCCTGTGCGACGAGGCGCTCGCGAAGAAGCTCACGGCATACGCCGAGGCCGGCGGGACGGTCGTGTTGACCTTCCGCTCCGGCGTCAAGGACGCGGCGAACGTCGTGGTCAACGAGCGGCTCCCCGGGGTCCTGCGATCCCTCGCGGGCTGTCTCGTCGAGGAGTACGACGCGCCGGTCGGACGCGAGCCGTTCGTGCTCGCGCTCGCCGCGCCGCTGCCGAAGAAGCCGGCGACTGCCACGATCTGGTGCGACGCGCTCACGCTCACGGGGGCGAAGGCGCTCGCCCGGTATGCGGACGGCCCGTTCACCGGGATGCCGGCGGCGACCCTGCACCGGGTCGGCAAGGGCCAGGTCGTGTACGTCGGATTCCAGGGCGACGCCGCGTTCTACGGCCTCCTCGCGAAGTGGCTGCTGGCAGATCAGGGGCTCGCCTCCCCGTTCGCGCCGTCCGACACGGTCGAGATCACGGAGCGGGTCAAGGGCAAGGAGCGGTTCCTGTTCGTGCTCAACCACGCTGCGACGGAGTCGAAGCTCAAGATGCCGGCGGGCAAGCCGTGGCGCGACCTCCTGACCGGCCAGAAAACCGGCCGCACGCTGACGCTCACCCCCTACGATGTCCGCATCCTCACGCCGACGGTCCCGGCCTGACGCCGCGCTGACCCGGGTCGCCCGGGCGGCGCTGGCCGAGGACTTGGGGAAAGGCGATGCGACCTCGCGCGCGCTCGTGCCCGCATCGTCCCGCGGCCACGCATTTCTTGTCGCCAAGGAGCCGGGCGTCGTAGCTGGGCTCGGGGTCGCGGCCGCCGTCTTCCAGGCCGCGTCGTCGAAGTGCCGCGTCCGTCTCCTCGTCCGCGACGGCGCCCGGGTGCCCGCGTTCACGAAGGTGGCCCGGATCGAAGGCCCCCTCCGGGCCATCCTCGCAGGGGAGCGGACGGCGCTGAACTTCCTTCAGCGGCTGTCCGGCATCGCGACGCTGACCCGGGCCTTTGTCGTGAAGGCCCGGCCCTACCGGGTCGTGATTCTGGATACCCGCAAGACCACGCCCCTGCTCCGATCGCTGGAGAAGGCCGCGGTCCGCGCCGGTGGGGGCAGGAACCACCGGATGGGGCTCTGGGACGCGGTCCTGATCAAGGATAACCACGTCGCCGCCGTGGGTTCGGTCGGGAAGGCCGTCCGGCTCGCCCGGAAACGGTCCCGGCTCTCCGTCGAGGTCGAGTGCCAGTCGCTGGATCAGGTGCGGGAAGCCATCGCCGCCCGCCCCGACACGATCATGCTCGACAATCTCTCCGTCCCGGTCATGCGCCGCGCCATTCGCCTGATTCGCAAGAAGAAGGGCATTGCCATCGAGCTTTCCGGCGGAGTGACGCTGGCCAACGCCGGTCGTCTTGCCGCGCTCAAGCCCGACTTCATCTCCGTCGGCGCCCTCACGCACTCCGCCCCCGCCCTCGACCTCTCCCTCGACCTCGCCGCCTGATGCGGGCACCCTTCCAGATCCTGGTCCTGCCGTTCCGGAGCTCCCCGAACGGCGGCTTGGAGTTCGCCGCGTTCCGGTGTGCGGATTCGGAGTTTTGGCAGTTCATCGCTGGCGGCGGGGAAGACCAGGAATCGCCGCTTCAGGCGGCGAAGCGCGAGGCCCGGGAAGAAGCCGGCCTGCCCGACTCAATCCCTTTCTATCCTCTTCAGAGCTCGGCTACGGTTCCCGTCACGGCCTTTCCGACGTCCACGACTCGCTGGATCGCCGAAGGTATCTACGTGGTCCCCGAACACGCGTTTGCGGCGAAAGCGGACGGCGTCGCGATCCGACTCTCCAGTGAGCACACGGAGTTCCGCTGGGGCAGCGAGGCGGAGACCACGGCCCTCCTCGAATGGGACTCCAACCGCAACGCCCTCTGGGAGCTTTCGCAGAGGCTATCCCGCAACACGCTGGATTGAGCGGCATCCCCCCAACTTAAGGTCGCAGATTGCGCTCTTATCCCTTTCGTGCACCGGGGCGGCGGGTTGAATCTACGTTTCTGTTAACCAGATAATGAGCGGAAAGAAACAGAATCTTCACTACGGCCTCAAGGAACACTAGCACTACACAGATCTTCCATCCCTTTACCAACTGAGGCCATAACCAGACGAGAGTGTGATCGCTAGTACGCAGCAACGCCGCGCAAGTTACGGCCGCCCATCCCACGAGTATCAATCGCACGATCCCAGCTCCAGCCAGCATGCGACCCAATGCCCCTGCAATGTCAGTCATCTTCCCTTTCCTCCTGTTCCCTGCCACAACGCGGACACGTTCTGCGGCCCTCACGCATACCCTCCCCGCAGTAGACACATTCGCGTTTCCCTACAAGACGCGCCGCCGTTGATGAACCGGATAGTTCCGCGCAAGCGGCACCCAGAATGTTCCGAATCGTGCCCCATAGGTTTGCCATGTGGCTCAATAATACGCGCTTTGCCGCTTTGCCCACCTTATGGCAATGCGGCGAGGGGCTAGAATGGGGCTATGGCACATTCCAGAGGAACTCCTATCATGTTTGAGGTCGTCGGGCCGCTCCCTATCTCTGGCAAGGCCTACGGCCCTCCGCGCACAGTGGAACCGCAAGACGCTGAAGCGTTCTGGAAGAAGCATGCTCACCTTGCGAATCGGCGCGGATGCTACATCATCGCGAAGCGAGCCGGGAAGGGCTCTACCCCATACTACGTTGGGAAGACCTCTCGGGGATTCGCGAAGGAAGCGTTGAGTGACCGCAACCTCGTCCGGTACGTCAACGTGATGGTTCAGGAGACTGCGGGGACCCCTGTTCTGTTCTTGCTCGTGGAGCCGCGAAAGCGGGGTAGGTCCAATGCCAAGGCTATAGCCGAGATAGAGAAGCACTTGATATCCCGGGCGATGGATGCAAACCCTGAACTGATGAACCAGTCCAGCACCAAGAGCCCAGCCTGGGGCATCCGGGGTCTTATTCGGAGTGGTAGAGGCAAGCGGAGTACGTCGGCCCATGCGTTACGGCTCTGCCTTTCCATGGACAACTAACCGTGATTCTCTCCGGTGTGCGAAAGGGATAAGAGCGCAGATTGCGGCCTCAAAGGAGATCGGCCCGCGGAAGGCGGACTTCCATGCCAGTTTCATCCCGGATGCGGTACATAATGGAGTGGAACAATGCTTACGGATCGGGGGATCGACCGGGGCCTGCTTGACCGCGTCATGCGAGTCGGCGGGTTCAGGACCAAGCGCGAGGCCATCCACGCGGCCCTGCGCGAGTTCTTGCGCTACCGCCGCCAGCTTGATGTGATCAAGCACTTCGGCACTTTCGACATGGACCCGGCCTGGGACTACAAGGAAGCCCGCCGAGCCCGATAACGACCTCAAGCGGACTCTCCGGGGGTTATCACAATCTGTGATCACCTCAACCTGATATCGCGATCTGCGATTTCAAGTTGCGCTGGGCCCTCTTCGATCTAGGCTCGGCCCTGACGGATCGCCCGAGAGAGCCAAGCGCCTTTGATCGGGAATCGGCCCTTGACCAAAGGCGGGGGAGGATGAACCCTCACGCCCTTCGGCTGGCCGCCCGCGTCCTCGCGATCCGGCCGGAACCCGATCCGGGGCTTCGACGGATCCTGCGGGCGCATGAGCAGGCGAATCGCGTCGAAGACGACCCGGAACTGGGAGTCGTACCGCTGTTCCAGCTTGCCCACCTTCTCGGCGAGCTCCCGGTAGGTGATGGCCAGGCCCCGCATGCGAACGAACGCCCGCATGATCTCGATGTTGACGCAGATCGCCCGCTCGCTATTGAGGACGGTCGAGAGCATGGCAACCCCCTGCTCGGTGAAAGCCAAGGCGGGATACCGCCGGCCCCCCCGGCCCTTCTTTGAGATCACAATTTGTGATCTCAAACCGGCCTCCTCTTCCAGCGTCAGGGATATCAGGAAGTCCTCGGGGAATCGGGTGCGGTTCCGCTTGACCTGCTGATTGAGGATGCGCGTGGGTACCCCATAGAGTCCCGCAAGGTCCCGATCGAGGATCACCTTGACGCCCCGAATCAGGTGGATGAGCCCTTCGGCGCTGACAACCGGTACCGGCGAAGTCTTCATGGGCCACCTCCTGATTCCATCGTCGCCCCAGGTTGCCCCTCGGGCACCCCCGCAGTTGCGGTGTTTGCCAGACGCTGGGCAAGCAGATGCGGACGATCGGGCTGACCTCTTTGAGATCACAAATTGTGATCTCAAACGAACCGCCCCCAGGCCTCAGCTGGCAATAGCCTATTCCTGTCTATCCTTGTGGCGCAGATCGCCACTTTGAGGGCCCCCGTTTGAGGTCACCAATTGTGACCTCAAACAGCCTCAGGCCTGGGGAGTCGAGGCCTCCTGGAACTGGAGGTCGCAGAGCTTGCGGTAGAGTCCGCCCTGCGCGTACAGGGCGTCGTGGGTGCCGGAGGCCACGATCCTCCCCGCCTCGAGCACGACGATCCGGTCGGCGCGGCGCACGGTCGCGAGCCGGTGGGCGATCAGGAGCACGGTCCGGTTGGCCATGAGCTGGTCGAGCGCGGACTGGATGAGCGCCTCCGAGGCCGCGTCGAGCGAGGCCGTCGCCTCGTCCAGGATCAGGATCGGGGCGTCCTTGAGGAACGCGCGCGCGATCGAGAGCCGCTGGCGCTCGCCGCCCGAGAGCTTGACCCCGCGGTCGCCGATTACGGTGTCGTACCCCTCGGGGAGGGCCTTGAGGAAGTCGTGGGCGCCCGCGGCGGCGGCCGCGTCTTCGACGGCGTCATGCGACGCCCCCGGCCGCGCGTAGAGGAGGTTGTCCCGCGCGGAGGCGTTGAAGAGCAGGACCTCCTGGGTCACGAGCGCGACCTGGCTCCGGAGCGACGCCACCATTACACCCCGGAGGTCGTGGCCGTCGATGATGAGCGACCCCGCGTCGGGGTCATAGAACCGCATCAGGAGGTCGATGACCGTGGTCTTGCCCGCCCCCGACGGCCCGACGAACGCGAGCCGGCTCCCGTGCGGAATGTCCAGGGAGAGATCGTGCAGGACCGGCTCGCCCTCGCGGTACGCGAAGGTCACGTGGTCGTACCGGATCGCGGTCGAGAAGGTCGGGAGGACGACCGCCGCCGGGGTGTCGCGGACCTCGGGCACCTCGTCCAGGATCGGGAAGACGCGCTCGGTCGCCGACAGCCCGGACTGGAGGTTATTCCACAGCCCGTTGAGCGCCTTCACCTGCGGGTAGAGGAGGAGCACGGTCCCGATGAACGACCCCAGCTCGCCCCCCGTCATCGCGCCCTTCATGTGGATCTGCCAACCCGCGACGAGGATGAGGAAGAAGAACCCGATGACCCCGATCGTCTCCATGATGGGGGAGGAGCGCGCCTGGACGCGGAGCACGCGCAGGGTCACGGAGAGCTGTTCGAGGAGCTTGTGACGCCAGCGGTGGATCTCGCGGTCCTCGCCCTCGTACGCCTGCACGAGCTTCATCTGGCCAAGCGTCTCCTGGAGATGCGCCGCCAGATCGGACGCGAGCTCCTGGACCTGGCGCGAGTACCGGCGAAGCGCGCGGCCGAACTTCCGGATCGGCCAGACGGCGACGGGGAAGACGAGGAGGGCGACGGCTGCGAGCTTCCAGTTGAGGTGGACGAGCCAGGCCGAGAGCCCGACGATCGAGACCGCGGACAACGACGCCGGACCCACGATCTGGGTCAGCATGACCTGCATCGCGGCGACGTCGTTGATGACCCGGGACAGCAGGTCGCCCGTCTTGCGCGCGTGGTAGAACTTCAGCGACAGCCGCGACAGTCTGGTGAAGAGCGCGAGCCGCAGGTCGAAGATCACGAGCTGGCCCACGGACCCTGTTAGGTAGTCGGAGCCGTACTTGGCGAACGCCTTGAGGATCGTCGCGCCCACCAGCAGGCCCGCGATCTCGGCCAGCTTGAGGAACGCCGCCCACCGTTCGGGGTCGGTCGCCGGCCGCGCGAAGAGGCCCTGGTCCAGGAACGGCTTGATGAGCCACGCGGTCGCGACGTTCAGTCCCGCGAACGCGGCCATGCACAGGAGCGCGAGGGCGAGGCGGCCCGAGTAGGGCGCGAGCCAGCCGAGGAGGCGGCGAAGGAGGGTCACCTGGGGGCTTACTCGCCGCCGGGCTTCAGGCGCTTCGTGAACCTGAGCGTGAGACCGATCCGGTGAACGAGCCCGAGCTCGCCCGCGGGCGCGAGCGTGTAGTCCAGATTCCACTGGTCGCGGCGTCCGCCCAGCCCGATCGCCCAGCCGAAACCGTGCCCTTCGCGGAGCTCGACCATGCCGCGGAAGAACGCGCCGTACCAGTCGCCGAGCTCGACCGCGAGCCCGCCGGCCGTCGGCCCCCAGAGCGCCAGGCTCGTGCCTCCCCAGGCCCGCAGGGGCACCGGAATCCACTCGGGCGGATCGTAGCGGACCGACGCGTCAAACGTCATCGGGAACGGGTCCCGGGACGTCCGGGACTGGATCGTTCCGCCAAACCCGCGCATCGCGAGGCCGACCGCCCAAGAAGGGTCCGGCAGCCAGACCCCGCCGAGGTCCAGCGCCATCCCCTCGATCGCGGTGTCGCCGAACGACTCGTGCACCACGCGAACCCCGGCCCCCACGGCCAGGGCCTCGTGGAGGAAAGACGCCCCGAGCACGGAGGCCTGCACGCCCAGGGGCCGCATGAGCGCCCCGGTCCCGTCGGGCAGGATCTCGGACGTCACCGTGACTGGATCGTGCAGGACGAAGGCTCCGCCGACGCCCACGACGGCCTCCTCGCCAACGGGCAGCATGGTCGCGAGCGATTCGCCGATGAACCCGTCGGTCCACGACACGTGCGTGAGGCCCGCCGTGTACTCGAGCTTGAGCGGGGCGGCGGCCGGGTTGCCCCACACCGCCCCCTCGCCCTCGACCAGCGCGGCGGCGCCGACCCCGAGTGCAGCCCCGCGGGCGTCGCCCGCGAGCGACGTGAAAACGAAGGCCTCGCGGCCCCCCGGCCCCGCGGCCACGGAGCCAGCCAGGACCAGCCACGGGGCGGCGGCGACGGCCAGGCGCCTCACCGCTTCACCACGAGGATCAGGCCCTTCGCCGTCTTCCCCGATTTCGCGTGCACCCGGAAGGGGTAGCTGCCCGTAGCCGCGGGCTTGCCGTTCCGGATCCGGCCGTACCATGTCGCCACGCCGGTCACGGGCGAGTAGTCGATCCCCCCCCCGAGCGAGGCCACGAGCTCGCCGCGAATCGTGTAGATATCGAGCCGATCCACGTCCGCGGGCAGGCGGTCGAAGGTCACCGTCTCGCCTTTCCCGGGATCGACCGGATTCGGGTACAGCCGGAGATTCTGGAGGTCGACCTCGGACGTCACGCTCCGGAAGGCCGCGATCCGCGCCGCGCTCGCCCACCCCAGGAGATCCCAGGCCACCGTGATGCTCCCGCCCGACGGGAAGTCCGGCGGCCAGCTCGTGAGCGTGATGTCGGTCCGGGGACATCCGGCCTGCGAGTACTCGATGTATCCGGACCAGGTCTGCCCGGCGACCGCGGTCTTCACCCGCAGGTAATACGTCCCGGACACCGACGGTGTGTACGTGAACCGGAACTGCTCGTTCGACCCGGTGTTGTCGTCGGAAGCGACGAGGATCGAGCCAAGGGCGTCGCTGAAGAGGTCGCCCCGCACATCCCCGATCCCGCCGTTGACCGCGACGCCCGCCGGGTAGGTCGACGCGAACGTGTACGCGCACCCTGCCGTCATGCCGATCCGAAACCAGTCCTCGGGGTCCGAGAAGCTCAAACAGTGAAGCCCATGCGTCTGCACGGTACCGGTCGGGATCAGGTTCGTCCCGCCGGCCCCCGTGTTGTCCCCGAACGGGGCGGCGTCCCACGGGTCGCAGACGCCGGTCGCCGCGATCACGTACTCCGGCGAGTAGTAGTCGAGTCCGGCCAGCCGCGCGTGGATCGCGAAGTACGTCGTCGTGTTCGACGGAAACGTGTCGGTGTAGCCCCCGAGCGGCCCGCTCTGGGGGCAGGTGGCGAACGCATACCCGAGGGGCCACACGCCGGCCGTGATCCCATAGACGACGTTCGTCTGGCTCACGTTCGTCCCGCCGACCGCCTGGCCTTCGCGTTCGTTGAGGACATCCACGCCGCGCAGGTCCTGGCCGCCGGCGGCGTCCAGCTCAAAGCCTGAGCCGTTGAACCGCAGGCGCACGCCGGCGTCGCCGACGACCATCCCGGCCGCCATGCCGGGAAGCATCGAGATGCCACGCAGGGCCTGGGTCGTTAGCGAGCTCGCGGCAGAGTCCGGCCCGAAGCACGGCGGAATGTTGCCCGAAGAGTACTTCCAGACGAGGCCGCCGTCGCCGACCACCCAGCCCGTGTTCCGGAATGGGAAGGCCAGCGCGTACCAGGCCTTCCCGTCGCCGATCGTGCACGGGAGCTTGGTGAACCCGGCGCCGTCGAAGTGCATGAGCCGGCGGTTCCCGCCGCAGAACCAGACGTTGTCGTCGGCGAGGACCTCGACTCCGTAGAGGGGGTCGTCCGTCGTAGTCGCGGACACCCAGGCCGTCCCGTTGTACCGCAGCGCGATCCCGGACTGGCACGGCCGTCCCCCGACGGCCCAGCCGATGTCGGGGGTGAGGAACCGGACCATCGTGAGCGGCAGGACGGTGAGCGTGCGGCTCTGGGGACTTACGCTCCAGATCGAGCCGTTAAAGTGGACGATGGTTCCGTTACGGCCCACCGCCCAGGCCTCCCCGGTCCCGAGCACGGTCACGGAGAGGAGGTCTTCGTCGGTCCCGGACGGGAAGTTCTCCCATTTCCCTTTCGCGTACCGGACGACGGCTCCGCGGTCGCCGACGGCCCAGCCTTCGGCGCGGTTCAGGAACTTGACGGCATTCAGGAGGGTGGCGGTGGGGGAGGTGAGCTCCGTCCAGACACTGCCGGCTCCCGCGGGCGCCGCGGCCAGCCACGCGGCCGTCAGTGCCGGCAAGAAAAACAGGCAGGGACCGTTTCCCTGCCTGTGCGGCCGACGCGTCCTCAACCGGGTCAGTTCCGTTCCAGCTCCCGCTTCATGGCGTCGATATCCCGCTTCGCGCGCTCGAATTGGAGCGCGTTCTTCTTGGCCTCGTGAAACAGGAGGTAGACCTCCACGGAGCCGGTGCGCTCGAAGAGCTCCCACAGGACGTCCAAATCCCCGACTGGCGACGACTTCGGCATGACTTTCATCTTCCCTCTCCCAAACCTTAGCACCGGCCTCCGGAGGTGTCAACGGATATTCCCGCTGTGCCCGCCGCGCTGGCGGGCCGCTTCCGCCAGCAGGATCGCGGCGGCAGCCGTCACGTTCAGCGATTCCACGGAAGCGGCCAGCGGGATGCGGACCCTGATCGCCCCGGCCGCGGCGAACCCCGGATCCGCCCCGGCCCCCTCGTTGCCGAGCACGAGCGCGACCCGGCCCCGCCAGAGAGGCTCGCGGAAATCGCGGGCGCCGCCAGCGTCGGCCACGAGCACCCGTCGGCCCCCCTGCCCAAGCTCGCGGGCGAGCGGGGCCGCCGCCACACCCTCGCAGACCGGCAGGCCCGGCCACGCGCCCGCCGCCGCGCGCGCGGCCTTGGGATTCGCGGCCTCGACCGTCCCCGCCGTCGTCACGACCGCGTCCACCCCGAACGCGCGGGCGCTCCGGAACAGGGCGCCGAGGTTGCCGGGATCCTGGATGCGGTCGGCCACGAGGACGAAGGCGCCGCCGAGCGCCGCCGCCAACCCCGCCCGCGGCGGCGGCGCCAGGAGCGCGATGCCCTGCGGCGCCTCCACGATGGACACGGCCCGGAAGAGCGCCTCGTCCACCTCATACACGGGAACCCCATGCGCCGTACAGGCCGCCACGACCTCGCGGCCCCGCGGGCCCGCGAGGATCTTCGGCGTCACGAGGACAGCTTCCCCTCCCGCGGCGATCGCGGCTTCGACCGCTCGCAGTCCCTCGAGGAGCACGAGGCCCCGCTTCTTCCGGCCGTGCGCGCCCCCCAGCTCGCGCGCCAATTTCAGAATCCTATGGGCCGCGGAGGTAATCCGCACCGGGCCGGCGGCCACGGGTCAGGCCTCCATCCGGTCGAGGGCCCGGTACTGGAGCGCCTCGGCCACGTGCTCGGCCGCGAGGGCATCCACGCCTCCCAAATCCGCGATCGTGCGCGACACCTTGAGCGCCCGGTCCACGCCGCGCGCCGAGAGGCCGAACTGGGCGACCGCGGCCTTCAACAATTCCTCCGACGGCCCGTCGAGCCGGCACGCGGCCCGCACCTGCCGGGGGGTCATCTGGGCGTTCATGTGCGCCCGCGAGCCCCGGAGCCGCCGCGACGACCGCGCGCGGGCCACGCTGACCCGGGCGGCGATGACCCGTGATGGCTCGGCCGAAGGCCCCGCCGCGCTCCCTAGCGCGAGCCGGCCCCACGCCACCGGCGGCACCTCCACGTGGAGGTCGATCCGGTCGAGGAGCGGCCCCGAGATCCGGCTCCGGTACCGGGCGACCTCCGGCGGCGTGCACCGGCAGGACTTCGTCGGATGCGTCAGGTTCCCGCACGGGCACGGGTTCATCGCCGCGATGAGGCTGAACCGCGCCGGGTAGTCGACGCTGTACCCCGCGCGCACGATGGAGACATGCCCGTCTTCGATCGGCTGGCGCAGAACCTCGAGGACGTGGCGGTGGAACTCGGGGAGCTCGTCCAGGAAGAGCACGCCGAGATGGGCGAGCGAGACCTCGCCCACGCGGGGAGTCGCCCCGCCGCCGACGAGTCCCACGTCGGACACCGTGTGATGCGGGGCGCGGAACGGCCGGGACGCGAGGAGGCCCGCCCCCGCCGGCAGGCGTCCCGCGACGCTGTGGATCTTCGTGATCTCGAGCGATTCTTCCCGCGTCAGCGGGGGCAGGATCCCCGGCAGGCGCCGCGCGAGCATCGTCTTGCCGGTGCCCGGCGGCCCGATCAGGAGAACGTTGTGGCCGCCGGCGGCCGCGATCTCGAGCGAACGCTTCGCGTGCTCCTGCCCGCCCACGTCCGCGAAATCCGCCTCGTCGACGGGGGCGGCCCCGCCGCGGGGCCGCCCCCGCGAGGGCCTCCCCGGCGCCTCCCGGCCAGCGAGCAGGCCGACCGCGTGGGACAGCGTCCGGACCGGCCAGATTTCGAGGCCGCTCACGACCGCGGCCTCGGCGGCGTTCCCCTCGGGCACGAGGAAGCGGCGGCAGCCGGCCGCCCGGATCGCGAGCGCCGCGGGCAGGACGCCGTGGACGGCCCGGCACTCTCCCGTAAGCGAGAGTTCCCCGAGAACCGCCGCGCCCGCGAGAGCGGACGCCGGGACCTGGCCGGACGCGACGAGCACGCCCAGCGCGATGGGGAGATCGAACCGTGGACCTTCCTTGCGGATGTCCGCGGGCGCGAGGTTGACCGTGATCCGGCGAACGGGGAAGTCGAAGTCCGCGTTCTTCACCGCGGCCCGCACGCGCTCGCGGCTCTCGCGCACGGCGGCGTCCGGCAGACCGACCATGGCGAAATGGGGCAGGCCTGCCGAAAGGTCTACCTCGACTTCGACCAGGAAACCATCCACGCCCTGCAGGGACGCCGACAGCACCTTCGCGAGGTCGCCCTGGGCGGTTGTCACGGGATTGCGCTCGGGCTCAGCCGCCAGCGGTCGACTCGATCATTCCGATCGCATCGACCGCAGCGCCGCTCACGCGGCGCCAGCCGCCACCCGGGCGGCCTTCATTTTCTGGGCCAGCGTGCCGATCTTCGCGTGGAGCGCGCGGGAGTCCGCATCGCCCTTGTTCCTCGCCGCGTGGTCCGCGAGCCACTGCAGGGCGTCATTCATCCGCTCGATGGCGAGGAAGCAGACGCCCATGTTGAAACCGATGTTCGGGTAGCCGGGGTCCGCATCGTAGACCTTGCGGAAGGCGCCGATGGCCTGCTCGACCTCGCCGCTCTTGTACTTCTCGATTGCTTCCCGGAAGAGCGGGTCCAGGTCTTTCGACTTATTCCGGCCGAAGAGACCCTTCTTCGGCAGGTCCTCCCGCAGCTTGACCGTCCGCATCACGTCGTGATGCAGGCGGCGGGCCGAATCGGACAGGATGTGGTACGCCTCGACGAGCGACATCGTCTGCTCGACCGCCCACTCCTCCTTGCCCTTGTTGTGATCCGGGTGATAGCGGAAGAGGAGAAACCGGAACGCGTCCTTGATCTCCTGCTGGGTCGCATTCGGGAATACCTGGAGGACCTCGTAATAGTTCCGCATGCGGCTACTCGTGCTCCTGCCAGGTCCGGATCAGGTCGATGTACTTCTGGGCGAGCGAGCGCGCCTCGGACTCCGTCGCAGCCTCGGCATTCACGTGGAACAGGGGCCGGTCGCCGTCGGGCACGACGATGACCCAGGACCCGTCCTGGAAGATCTTGACCCCGTCCAGGAGCTCCACCCGCGTGCCCTGGGTCTCGTCGATCAGGTGCCGCATGATGGCCCCCTTCATCTCCCACTGGCAGGGGATGTGCTCCCGGACCATGCGGTACGCGGGCACCGTGGCCCGGATGCGCGAGAGCGGCTCGCCGGCCCGGGCGAGCCACTCGAGGGTCTTGACCGTGGCGCACTGGGCGTCCATCGCGGGGTGGAACCGGGGGAAGATGAATCCCCCCTTGCCTTCGCCCACGAACTGCACCTTGCCCGAGGCGGCCACCTCCATCATGGATCGGTACGCCATCCGGGTCCGGATCACCTCGGCTCCGAAGGGGTCCGCCATCTGCTCGATGGCCTGGGAGGCCGAGACCGGCACCGCCAGGGCATGCACCTCGCCGGATTTCAGTCCCAGCAGGATCAGGGCGGACAGGGCCTCGTCGCCGGACAGAATCCTCCCCATCTCGTCCACGAGGAAGACCTTTTCGCCCCCCGCGTCCATGAGCACCCCGAGGTCCGCCTTGAGGGTCGGGACGATCGTCGAGAGCTGGGTGAGCGCGGCGTTGAACTCCTCGGCGCTGCGCGTGAGCTTGGTCTCGTCCAGGTACGCGTTCAGGGCGACCACGTCGCACCCGAGCTCGCCCAGCACGGAGGGGAAGATCGTGGCCGCGGTGCCGAATGCGTAGTCCACGACCACCTTGAGCTTGGCCCGTCCGAGCACGCCCGGGTCCACGGACGCGAGGAGCGCTTCCTTGTAGTACTCGAGCACCCGCTGGGGGAACGTGATCTCGCCCGTCTTCTCGGCGTCCGCGCGGCGGAAATCCTCGCGAAAGAACAGCCCTTCGATGCCCTTCTCCTTGCCGGATGAGACATCCATTCCGCCGCCGTCGAAGAACTTGATGTCCGTGAGCCGCCGGTCGAACGGCGACCGCCGGACGTGCAGGCCCCCGGCGTCCCCCGTAGACCGAACGGCGAACCGGGCCAGGGGGATCGGGACCGCCTGGAGATCGTGCACGTTGACGCCGCTCGAGAGGATACCCGACATGAGCGCGCGGCCGATCAGCCTAGAGCTCTTGTGCAGGTCCCGGCTGAAGATCATTGTCGCGCCCTCGGGCAGGGTCGCGCCGTACGCCGCGCCGAGCTTCGCCGCGAACTCGGCCGTGATCTCGACGTTCGTCAGCCCCGAGACGCCGTACGCGCCGAAGAGCGACCGCGACCACTTTTCCCCCCACACGAGGCTCGTCGAGAGCGTCGCGCCCTCCTCGACGGTCTTGTACGGCCACAGCTTGACGTCCGCCTTCACCGTGGCCTCGGGACCGATCTGGCAGTGGTCGGCCACGACGACGCCTTCCGCGAGGAAGGCCTTGCGCCCGATGGCGCAGTGCGACGCGACGACGTCTTCCTTGAGCTCGGCTTCCGCGCCGATCGTCACGTGATCCCAGAGCACGGAGTCCGCGACGCCCGCGCCGTCCTCGACCACGCAGTCGTCGCCGATGATCGAGTTCGCGAGCTGAACGCCCGGCCCGATCCGCACCCGCTTGCCCAACACGACCGCGCCCCGCATCTTGGCGCTCGGGTCCACGCGCGTCCCCTCGCCGACCCACACGTCCTTGCCGATGCGGCCCATCTTCTGGCCCTGCACGTCCACGTCGACCTCGCCCCGCAGGATGTCCACCTGCGCCTGCCGGTATTCGGAGAGGCTCCCGATATCCCGCCAGTACCCGGTCGCAATACACCCGTAGAGCGGCACCCCGCGTTCCATGAGTGCGGGGAAGAGGTCGCGCGAAAAGTCGAACTCACGCCCCTCGGGAACGCGCTCAAGCGCCTCGGGTTCCAGGACGTAGATGCCGGTGTTGACCGTATCGCTGAAGACCTCGCCCCATGACGGCTTCTCGAGGAATCGCACGATGCGGCCGTCGGGTTCCGTGATGACCACACCGTACGCGAGCGGATTCGTCACGCGCGTGAGCACGAGCGTCGCTTTCGAACCGCGCTCGCGGTGGAATTCGAGAATGGCGCCGAGATCGAAATCGGTGAGCACGTCGCCGCTGATAACAAGCACGGGCTCGTCGAGCCCCTGCTGCGCGAACCGCACGGCGCCCGCGGTTCCCAGGTCGGTCTCGGTGGTCACATAGGTGAGCGACACGCCCTGCGCCGAGCCGTCGCCGAAAAACTCGCGGATCACCTGGGGCTGGTAGTAAAGGAGCACGCGGATATCGTCGAACCCGTGATGCTTGAGCAGGCGAAGGCCGTGCTCCATCACCGGCCGGTTGGCAACGGGTAGCATGGGTTTCGGAACGTTGCACGTCAGCGGGCGCATGCGTGTACCGAATCCGCCTGCCATGACGATCGCGATCATGCGGCGCGCATTCCTCGGACGGATTATACCTCCGGCTTGCGGCCTATGGCCGCATGATGCCGCCCGGCCTGCGCCGTAGGCGCCATGAGAAGCCGCTCGGCCGGCGCCGCAGGCGCCATGATGCCGCCGGCCTGCGCCGTAGGCGCTATGAGAAGCCGCGTTCACTTGACAAGCTCCGGGCCGTGCTGTATTGTGCCGACGGTTTCAAGGTAGCCGTGACGAAACGAGCGAACGTGATTGTTGAGACAGGCTCACACGCCTGTGCCGCGGAGAACGGGGGGCCCAGCGCCCCCGTCCGGATCCGGTTCGGGATCCCCGCGATGCGGCGTGCGGACAGCGACGATCACCCCTCCGGACCTGCGGTGAGCCGACCCGTCCGTTTCCTCCCCCGGCCCTGACCCCTCGGTTGAGTGTCCGCCTCCGGGCGGACCGAACGGCATTATGGCGCCTGCGGCGCCAGGCCGAGGGTGCGGTCAGTCGGGACGAGACGGACGTGTCGGGCGGACGGCGGGTCCTCGTTGCGAGTACCTCGCGGGGGTTCCGACCCCAAGCCCTTGTGGGGCTGATGGGGTTCGTTCCGTGGCCAGGTCGTTGCGACCCGTGCTGGCGGACATCTCCCGGCGGACCCGGCAGTCTGACCTGGCCGGCCCGACCGGAGGGAGAGCGGAGCCCACCCCGGAACCGGTGTGGACCGATGTGAACAAAATGTGGATAAAGGAAGGGGAGGACTGTCCTCACCGATGCTTGAATTGTAGGGGTGTGGGGAACAGTGTGGGCAGGATGTGGATAAGATGTGGTCCAAAAACAGTGACTTCTTAACATGTCATCACCGGGCTGTGGATAACTAACGGGGGGGACTTATGGCTGAGTTGAACGAGATTTGGCGGGGTGCGTTGGAACAGCTGAAGAGCCGGATGCCGGCGTCCCAGGTTGAGACCTGGATTTCACCCCTGCGGCCGCTCCGGGTCGAGACGGATACCGTCGTCGTCGGGGTCGGAAGCGAGCTCCACAAGGCCTACGTTGCCCGCAACTGCCAGGCCCGGCTCGAGGAGGCCCTTTCAGCGGCCGCCGCGAGCCCGGTCAAGATCCGGCTCGAAGTCGAGACCGAAGGACAGGGCCTCCTGTTCCCGAACCCGGAAGTGATGGTCGCAACGACCACGGCCCCTGACGCTCGCGCCCCGCGCCCCGCCGCGGCCACGTCCAGCCTGTCACGCTCCCGGAGCGGGCGGGGGAGCCTCGGCGGCGATGAAGGCGGCCTGCCGCTCAACCCCAAGCACATCTTCGAGACCTTCGTCGTTGGCGCCAACAACCGCTTTGCCCACGCCGCGGCGCTGGGCGTGGCCGAGAAGCCCGGGCGGATGCACAACCCCCTCTTCCTGTACGGCGGCGTGGGGCTGGGCAAGACCCACCTCCTGCACGCGATCGGGCACGCGGTCAAGGCCGCGTTCCCCCAACGGCGCGTCCTCTACACGACAATGGAGAAATTCACGAACGACATGATCAAGGCGATCCGGGAGCAGAACACCGTCGACTTGCGGCGCAAGTACCGGTTCCCCGATCTCCTCCTCATCGATGACATCCAGTTCCTGCAGGGCAAGGAAAGCACCCAGGATGAGTTCTTCCACACGATCAACGACCTCATGGCCGGCCAGCGCCAGATCGTGGCGACGTCGGACACGCACCCCAAGGACATCAAGGTCGAGGAGCGGCTGAAGTCGCGGTTCCAGGGCGGCCTCGTGGCGGACCTCCAGGCGCCCGACGTCGAGACCCGGATCGTGATTCTCAAGACCAAGACCGACCGCGAGGGGCTCCAGGTGCCCGAAGAAGCGCTCGCCGTCATCGCCGAGGCCGTCCAGTCGAACATCCGCGAGCTGGAAGGTGCGCTCAACCGCGTCGTGGCCATGGCGGCCATGACGGGCCAGCCCGCGTCCGCCGCTCTTGCGCGGGACGCACTGCGGGACCTCATCTCGGTCAACCGTCCCCCGCGCACGTTCGACCGCATTCAGCAGGCCGTCGCGCACCACTTCGCACTCGAAGCCTCTGTCCTGTCGGACAAGACTCGCACGGACGCGGTGGCTTATCCCCGCCAGCTCGCCATGTACCTCTGTCGCGAGATGCTTGGGGCGTCGTCCGTTCTCATCGGCATGCAGTTCGGCGGCCGCGACCATTCGACCGTCCTGCACGCGATCGAGAAGATCAAGCGCCTGCACGACGCGGACCCCCAGACACGCGATCACCTGTCACAGATCCGCCGCAGTCTGGACCTCTAAGCGGATGCGTCTTGTGCACAGTGGTCCGGCACGCTTCGCCCCCGTGTGCGACATGTTTTTTCGTCTTCTCCGGACCCATCCACGTACGGATACTACTGTATTAATATCTTCCGTCATAGTAGGATGTGGACAGCTGGGACCAAAGGGGGAATCTCCCGCATGGAACTGAAGATCGGCCGCAAGGAGCTCACCGCCGCGCTCGAGACGACCAGCAGCGTGGTATCCACGCGACCCACCCTCCCGATTCTCGGGAATGTGCTCATCGACGTCCGGAAGAAGGACGCCGTCCTGTCGGCCACCGACCTTGAAGTCGGTATCGTCCTCTCCGTGCCCGCCGAGGTGAAACGCGAGGGCAAACTCACGGTGCCCGCCCGCAAACTTCTGGACATCGTCCGCGAGCTTCCGGGCGATTCCGTAAGCCTCGAGACCGACGCTGCGTCGCGCATGCTGCTCAAGGCCGGCGCCGTTGAAATCAAGCTACTCGGGCTCGCCCCCGACGAGTTCCCGCAGCTTCCGGAGGTCAAGAAGGAGGCGGAGGTCAAGGTCGCGTGCGCGACCCTGGCGAAGATGATCGACCGCACGCTCTACGCGGTGTCGAACGACGAGACGCGGTACGTGCTCAACGGCGCCTACCTTGTCTGGGAGAAGAGCGAGCTGAAGATGGTCACGACCGACGGCCGGCGGCTGTCGTTCATCCGGGCGGCGCTGGAAGGCACCGGCGGGAAGGGCGAAGCCGTGGTGCCCACGAAGGCCCTGCAGGAGCTCGTGCATCTCTTCGGGTCCGCGGAGGGCGAGGTCACCGTCGTGCTGGGCGAGGGGTACGCGAAATTCACGGTGGGCAGTGCCACGCTGACGACGCGACTCATCGACGGGAGGTTCCCGGACTACGAACAGGTGATCCCGAAGGCGCAGGACAAGAAGGTCACCGTGGCGACGGATGCGTTCCTGGCGGCCACGCGCCGCGCGGCGCTGATCGCCGCCGACCGTTCCTCGTCCGTGCGCCTCGACGTCCGGAAGGGCTTCATCACCTTCAGCGCGGCCAGCCACGAGCTCGGCGAGGCCCGCGAGGAGGTGCCCGCCGCCTACGACGGCGAAAGCCTGTCGGTGGCCTACAACGCACGGTATCTGACGGATGTTCTCAAGCACATCGAGACGAAGGAAACCCTGCTCGAGCTGTCGACGGCGCTGGCGCCCGGGGTCCTGCGGCCCGCCGGGGACGAGACCTACGTGTGCGTCGTCATGCCAATCCGCCTCTAAGGAGGAAACCGCTATGACCCGATTTCCCAGCGTGTTCCGCGCGATGCCCGGTGCCCTGGTCGCCCTGCTGATCGCCGGCCTGACGGGGTGCGGTGGCAAGCAAACAGTGCGTCCCGCGGAGCCCGTGCTCGCGGAGAAGATCACGGGGCCGCGCCTGCGTATCGCCGTCGTGGAGTTCGAGAACAAGACCGTCTACGGCTCCCGGCTGGGCACCGCCGCGGCGGATATCCTTGTCACGGAGCTCGCGAAGACCAACCGGTTCATCCTCATCGAGCGCCAGAAGCTCGAGAAGGTCATGGCGGAGCAGAAGCTGGGGCTCACGGGCGCCGTGGATCCCGACACCGCCGCGCGGATGGGCAAGGTCCTGGGCGCGGCCGCCATCGTCTCCGGCGCGGTCTCCCAGTTCGGGGTCCACACCGAGGGGAGCGACATGCTGATCACCGAGTCCAAGCGCCAGGTGGCCGAGGCGGTCGTGGACGTGCGGATCATCGACGCCGAGACGGCCCAGATCCTCTTTGCCGAGTCCGGCAAGGGGAAGACGGTCAACTCCACGGGGTCGTTCCTCGGGCTGGGCACGCGCTCGTCGTACGACGAAGCGCTCGAGGGCAAGGCCCTCAGAGAGGCCATCACGTCTTTCGCGGCCAACGTCGTGGCCCGGCTGGTCCAGATCCCGTGGTCTTGCCGCGTGGCCGAGATGGACGGGCCGACGATCTACCTCGACGCCGGACTGGCGTCGGGGCTCGAGGTCGGCTCCATCCTCGAGGTCATCAAGCTCGGGGCCGAGATCAAGAGTCCCTCGACGGGGCTCGTGATCGGCCACAAGGAAACCCGGCTGGGCCGTCTCAAGGTCCTCGCGCGCATGGGCGAGGACGCCTCGACGGCGCAGATGATCGAGGGGAACAATCCGGCCCGCGGCGACCTGTGCCGGATGATGCGGGGCGTCAACCCCGGGTACTGACCCTCTCGGGTCCTTCAGCTCAGAAGAATCTAATGCCGACCTGGTAGTGGTTGGGGGTGACTTCGCGGACCCAGACGACGCGGGCCCGGCGGAGGCCCCCCTTCGTGGCCGGCGACCTCGGCACCCGGACCTCGAGGATCGTGCCCGGCAGGAGCAGGCTGGAACTCGTGAGGCTCATCCCGCTGCGGCTCACGTTCTCGGCCTTGCCGCCCCGAACCGTGTTCAGGAGCGAGACCATCCTCGCCGGCGGCGGGAGCCGGCGGACCTTGTAGCCCAGCCCCACCGAGAGGGCGAATCGCGGATCGTGCCGGCGCTCCTTCGTGGGCTTCCTCATCGCCGTCATCGTACCACCACGCGCCGGCAACTGTCCCGCAGGGCGGCCCAGTGGGGGTCGTCGACGGCCGTGACCTGTACTTGCGGGATGCCCGCCGTCGTGGCGTGAATGAACTCCTGGGGTGATACGGCCAGCCCGACGTGGGTCGCCTGGCGGAAGAACAGCAGGTCCCCGGCGGCCAAGGCGCCGCGCGGGACCTCCGTGAGCCGGGGGTCGCGAGCCTGGTCCCCGGCATCCCGGGGCAGGTCGACGCCGTGGAGACGGAACAGGAGCTGGATGAACCCCGAGCAGTCGAGGCCGAAGGGCGTGGTGCCGCCCCAGCGGTAGGGGAGGCCGAGCATGGCGCGCGCCTGCCGCACGACGCCCGCCGCCAGATCGTCAACGCTGGTCCAGCTCCAGGAGGCGGTCGCATCGCAGACATCGCCGGACTGGACGAAGGCCGGCAGCGCCCCGGGCGCCTCGACCGGGAGCCATCCATCGACGCCGTCGCCCGTCCGGACGAGCGGCGAGCCCAGCGGCGCCGTGAAGAGCAGGGGCGCCCTGACGCCAGGGGCTGCATGGAGGTTGGCGAACAGGGACCGGACCGTAACGACCGCGGCCGCTACGGGAGGCCAATCGCCGGGCACGAACCCGTCCGCCGCCGCCCAGCCGGCGTAGCCGTCGTGCCGGAAGCGGAGGTGCAGGTACGCGACCGGGGGTGCGATGCGTTCCGTCACGACGGCGACGTCGCCGAGCCGCGCCTGCGTCACGACTTCGCTCGTGGGGTCGGGGTCCCGGTACACGTTGACGACTGGTTCGGCCGCCACGACGAGGCTCATGGGGCCGAGGGCTCCGCGTCCCGGTACCGCTCGAGGACGGCCTCGTCGACTTCCACCCCGAGCCCGGGCTCCGGCCCCAGATGCTGCGCGCCTGCGGTCATCCGCGCGCCGCCCGCGACCACGGGATCGGCTTCGAGCCCGAACGCGCCATCGAGGTCGATCCAGCGGACGTTGGCGAGCCCGAGCGCGACCGCAAGCCCGGCCGAGATGGAAACCCGGGTCTCGATCATGCATCCGACCATGACCGGGACGCCGGCGGCCTCGGCCATCCGGACCATGAGCGCGGCCTCGTCGGGTCCGCCGCACTTCTGGAGCTTGACGTTCACGGCCTTCACGACGTTCCCGGCGAGCACGCGCGCGAGACTGGCCGGCCCGGTCACGGCTTCGTCGGCGGCCACGGGTACGGGGGAGCGACGGGCGACCTCGAACAGCCCCTCGAGGTTGACGGCGGCCACCGGCTGTTCGAGGAGCTCGACGCCGGCCGACCGAAGCCGGTCGGCGAAGTCGAGCGCTCCGGCGAGCGTATAGCCCTGGTTGGCGTCGGCGAGGAGCCGGGTCCCGGAGCCGAGCGCCTTGCGTACGGCAATGACCCGGGCGGCGTCCGCTGCCGGGTCGACGCCGACCTTGAGCTTGACGACGGGGAAGCCTGCGGCCACCGCGCTGCGCGCGGACGCAATGGTCGTGGCCTCGTCCGCCAGCCCGAGGGTAAGGCAGGCGGGAGCCGCCTCGCGGGCGCCGCCGAGCAGGCGGGCGAGCGGGAGCCCGAGGGCGCGGGCGCGCAGGTCGGCGAGCGCGGTGGAGGCCGCGCAGCGGGCCGAGGGCAGGGAGGCGAGGTCGCGCTGGAGCACGAGCCGAAGGACTTCGGCATCCATCGGGTCGGCGCAGACGAGCCGCTCGGTTGCCACGCGGCCGAGGGCTTCCCGGACGTCGCCCAGCCGCTCGCCCGTGACCTCGCGCACGGGTACCGCCTCGCCCCAGCCCAGCGTGCCGTCGTCGGCCTCGAGCCGGAGGAGGCACGCCCGGCACGCCGTGCGGGTGGCATAGGCGAGCACCAGGGGCGCGCGCATGGGGATCGCCACGGGGAAGACCGTGGCGCGGATGATCCGCATGCCTTAGCTTGGCACAAAAGACGAACCGGCCGGAGGACAAAGCCCCCGGCCGGTTCGGTTGTTATCGTTCGACAGGATGGGTGACTTACCGGTTGCCGCCGTAGCCTCCGCCACGGTTCCCGCCGCCACCGGTTCCACCACCGCCACCGCCGTAGCCGCCGCGGCCACCACCACCGCCGCCATAGCCGCCACGACCACCACCGCCACCGCCGTAGCCGCCGCGGCCACCACCACCGCCGCCATAGCCGCCACGACCACCACCACCTCCCCCGTAGCCACCGCGGCCACCACCACCGCCGCCTCCGTAGCCGGGACGACCACCACCGCCACCGCCGTAGCCACCGCGGCCGCCACCGCCGCCTCCGTAGCCACCACGGCCTCCGCCACCGCCGCCGTAGCCGGGGCGGCCACCACCACCGCCGCCATAGCCGCCACGACCGCGACCCCCGCCGCCACCACCACCACCGCCGTAGCCGCGGCCACCACCACCACCGCCGCCGCCCTGGCCTTGGCGAGGCGTCCCGGCTCCGTAGAACCCGCCGTACGAGCCGCGCCCGCCGCCGGACAGGGCCGGATCGTGGCTACGTTCGTGCGCGCCGGGTCCGGGCTGGGGCCCGTCCTCGTCGATGAACTCGTCGGGGTTCAGCGGCTCGGGCATCCCCTCGGGGGACGCCTGCGGCTCGGGTTCGCGCCGCGGTTCCTCGCGGCGACCCTCGTCGCGCGGGCGTTCGTCGCGCCGGCCCTCGTCCCGGCGACCCTCGTCGCGCGGACGGTCGTCGCGCCGGCCCTCATCGCCGCGGCTCTCGGAAGCTCCGCCCTCCTCGCGCCGCGGGGTTAGGTTCTCGTTCCCCTCCACGTCGCGCAGGGTCAGCCGGATCTTGCCGGTTCCGGCATCGACCTCGATCACCTTCACGCGCACCTCGTCGCCCTCCTTGAGGACGTCGGACGGGTGCCGGACGCGCTCGTGCGAGATCTGGGACACGTGGACGAGCCCGTCCGTGCCCGGCAGGATTTCGACGAATGCGCCGAAGTCCGTAATCTTCTGGACCTTGCCCACGTAGACGCGGCCGACCTCGGCCTCCTCGGTCATCGCCTTGATCATGGCGACGGCCTTCGCCATCGTCTCCGCATTCTGCCCGACGACGAGGATGCGCCCCGTCTCGTCCAGGATCTCGATCTTCAGGCAGCCCGATTCCGCGATGAGCTTCCGGATCGTCTTGCCGCCCGTGCCGATGACGCCGCCGATCTTGTCGGGCGGAATCTGGACCACCTCGACTCTGGGGGCGTGCGGCGAGAGCTCCGGCCGCGCGGCCGGGAGCGTCGCGTTCATGACGTCGAGGATCTTGAGCCGCGCGTCACGCGCCAGGCCCAGCCCCTCCGTGAGGGCGTCCAGGGCCACGCCGATCGTCTTGACGTCGAGCTGGATGGCCGTGACCCCGGTCACGGTGCCCGCGACCTTGAAGTCCATGTCGCCCATCCCGTCCTCGATCCCCTGAATGTCCGTGATCAGCGCGCGCTTGTCGCCGCGCGAGATCATGCCGATCGAAATGCCGGCGACGGCGGCCTTGATGGGCACGCCGGCGTCCATGAGGGCGAGCGAGGTGCCGCAGACCGTCGCCTGGGACGAGGAGCCGTTGGACTCCAGGATCTCGGACACGGCGCGGACCACGTACGTGAACTCCTCCTGCGTCGGGAGCACGCACCGGAGGGCCTTCTCCGCGAGCATCCCGTGACCGATGTCACGCCGGGACGGGCCGCGGTTCGGCTTGACCTCCCCGACGCTGTACGCGGGGAAGTTGTAATGCAGCATGAAGCGCTTGAAGCTCGTGCTCTCGAGCGTCTCCATCTTCTGCGCGTCGGCCTCGGTGCCGAGCGTGAGGGTCACGAGGGCCTGGGTCTGCCCGCGCTGGAAGATCGCGCTCCCGTGCGTGCGGGGGAGCACCCCGGTCACGCAGGAGACGGGACGCAGCTCGGTCCAGGCGCGGCCGTCGGGCCGCGAGCCGGAGTCGATGACCATGTCCCGGACGACTTCCCACTCGATTTCGGCGAGCACGCGCTCGACGTCGGAGCCCTGCTCGGGGAACTTCTTTGCGAAGGCGGCTTCCTGGTCGGCCTTGACCTTCTCGGTGCCCTCCTCGCGGGCCAGTTTGTCCGGGTTGGCGATCGCGGCCTTGAGCGGCGCGGTCGCGGCGGCGCGCACGGCTTTGGCCACCGCCTCGTCGACCTGGGGCAGCTTGACCTCGGCCTTGGGCTTCCCCGCGGCCTTCCGGAGGTCCGTCTGCAGGCGGAGCAGGGGCGCGATTTCCTTGCGCGCGAACTCGAGGGCGGCGGCGATCTCGGCCTCCGGCACCTGGAGGGCGCTGCCTTCGACCATCACGATCTTCTCCTCGTTGGCCGAGACGATGAAGTCCAGGTCCGACGTCAGGAGCTGTTCGAGGGTCGGATTGGCGATGAGCTCGCCGGCCACGCGACCGACTCGGATGGCCGCGACGGGCCCGGCGAACGGGGTCGCCGAGAGGTGGAGGGCGGCGGCGGCGGCGTTGAGCGCCAGCACGTCGGGATCGTTGGCGCCGTCGGCGCAGAGGACGAGCACGTCCACCTGGACTTCGCGGCGCAGGGTCTCGTCGAACAGGGGGCGGAGCGTGCGGTCAATGAGCCGGCTCGTGAGCGTTTCCTTGTCGCGGGGCCTCGCCTCGCGCTTGAAGAACCCGCCCGGCACCTTGCCGCCCGCGTACATGCGCTCCCGGTAATCGACCATCAGGGGGAAGTAATCCTTGCCGGTGATGTCGGCCTTGGACATCACGCACGCCGCCAGCACGACGGTTTCGCCGTACTGGGCGAGCACCGCGCCGCCAGCCTGGCGGGCGAGCGAGCCGGTGTCGAACGACAGGGGTCTCCCTGCAAATGTGATCTGAATCTTCTCAGCCATGGGTACGTCAGTCTCCTTTGTGCGTCCGGGCCCCGTCGCCTTAGAGGGCGTCCTTACGGGGATCCCGCGATCGCTTGTGTCATCTTCATGGCCCGGGCCCTCCGTCCTGGAGGGTCAGGGGCCGGTTTATTTGCGCAGGCCCAGCTTGTCGAGGACGGCCCGGTACCGCTCGAAGTTATGCACCTTCAAGTAGTTGAGGAGCCGCCGACGCTGGTTCAGGAGCTTCAAGAGCCCCCGCCGCGACGCATGGTCCTTGCCATGCACCTTGAAATGTTCCGTCAGCATCTCGATCCGCTTCGTGAGGATGGCCACCTGCACCTCAGGTGAGCCGGTGTCCTTGTCATGGACGCGGTGCTGGACGATCAGGTTCTGCTTCTGGTCTTTCGGAAGAGGCATCCTTGAGTTGTTCTCCTTCGTTGAAACTTCCCGCCGACGGAGCCGTATGCCATTCGGTCTCCCCAGCGCGATAGCTCATGGTAGCCGTCCCGGTCCTCCCTTGTCAACGGAGGGGTCGAATGGCGGCCAAAAGCGTCGCGGGTCAGCTTGGGGGCCTCCGCGTCCCCAGACGCCAGCGCAGGATCTGGAGTGCGAGCGCGATCCCGCCACGCACGAGCTGCCAGACTTCGAGGGCATTCGAAGCGTGTTTCAGCATGCGCCACACCTGACCCGGCCGGCCGTAAAACCGGCGGTTGGCGTCCGCGACGACGCGCTCGAGCGGCGGCAGGCCCTGAACCTGGACCGCGGCGTGCGGCCCCACGGCGACCCAGTCCTCCCAGCGCACGCGGTCCAGCGGGGGGCCCGCCTCGCCGAAACAGGCGCGGTACGCCTCGGTGCCCGGGTAGGGGACCATCATATTGAAGAACGCGAGGGCGGGGTTCAGCTCCTGCGCGAACCGGACCGTGCGCTCGGCGCTCGCGGGCGTCTCCCCGGGACTCCCGAAGACGAAGAAGCACTGGGTCTTGAATCCCAGGTCGTTCGCCCAGCCGACTGCCTGCCGCATCTGGTCCAGGGTTTCGTTCTTGTGCATCGCGCGCAGCACGTCGGGGTCGCCGGACTCGATCCCGAATCCGACCGAGTAGCAGCCCGCGCGATTCATGAGGGCGAGGAGGTCGCGCGTGACGCCGTCCGCGCGCGCGAAGCAGAACCACGAGATGCGCAGATTCCGTTGCAGGATCAGCTCGCAGATTGCCACGTCACGGGCCCGGTCCGTCGTGAACGCGTCGTCGTTGTAGATGATCTGGTCCACGCCCTGCGTCCGGACGAGGTGCTCGATCTCGCCGACCACGTATTCGGGCGAGTGCCGCCGGAATCCGCGGCCCAGGACGACGTGGGAGGCGCAGAACGTGCACGGGTAGGGACATCCGCGGCTCGAGATCGCGGTCGTGGCCCGCCGTCCGCGGCGGTTGTGCGCGTGCGGGACGTAGTCGCGGAAGTCCACGAGGTCCCGCGCGGGGAAGGGGAGGCTGTCGAGGTCCCGGATCCAAGGCCGCATGGCGTTGACCCGCACCGCGTCGCCGTCCCGGAAGGCGATGCCCGGGACCGCCCGGAGGACATCCGGGGACAGGGGCCCCTGGGCGAGCCGGGACGCGAGGTCGACCATGGTCTCCTCCCCCTCGCCCAGCCCCACGAGGTCGATCCCGGGCGCCTGGGCCAGGACCGCGGCCGGCAGGGCGGTGGCGTGGACGCCGCCGAGGATCGTGACCGCCTCGGGCACCGCGGCCCGGGCCACGGCGGCCAGCCGCCGGGCCGCCGGGAAGGAGGGGGTGGCGCAGGTGATTCCGACCAACAGGGGCCCGAAGGCCCGGAGCCGGGCCGCGAGGGCGTCGTCCGGCAGGCGGCGGGCCTCGGGGTCGAGGAGGATGACCTCGTGGCCTGCCCGCCGGAGAACGGCGCCGAGGTACCCCAGCCCGAGCGGGAAGTATCGCCCGGAGGCGGACTTCAGGGGGCCGTAGGCCGCGGCGTAGGGCGCATTGATCAGCGCGACCCGCATGGCTGGCGTAATAGATTATAGAAAAGGGGGTTTGCCTTGTGCCGGCAGGGTCCGGTAAAATGAAAAATGCATATGGCGCAAGCACTTTCCCGGTCGATGGCCGGTTTTTCCGGTCTCGTCGGATAACCCGAACCTCATGCCCCTCGCGTCGCTCAAGCTCACCTGTTTTCGCGGCTACGAGTCGGCGAGCGTGGACCTCGGGCCGGGGCTCACGCTCTTCGTCGGGGACAACGCCCAGGGTAAGACGAACCTCCTGCGTGCGGCCGAGGTCCTCGGGTTGGGCGCGGCGCCCGAAGCCGCGGCCGGCGATCTCGTGCGCTGGGGCGCCGCCGCCGGCTCGATCGAGGGGCGAATCGCGACGGACGAAGACGTCGCCCCTGTCCGCCTCGTCGTCGGACTTGCCCGCGGGGGCCTCCGGCTTGCCCTGAACGGGAAGATGGCTCCGCGGCCCCGCTGGATCGGGCTGTGCCCCGTGCTCTTCGTCGGGCCCGAGGACCGCGACCAGGTTACGGGGCCGCCGTCCGCGCGCCGGGCCCTCCTCGATGAACTGCTCGAGCAGGGCGAGCCCCGGTACCTGGCCGCGTTGCGGGAGTACCGGCGGGCCCTGCGCCAGCGGAACCGGGCCCTCGGGGATCAAGAATCCCAGGACGGCGAGATCGAGATCTGGGAGGAGCCGATGGCCCGCGCGGGCGGGGTCCTGCTCGCGCACCGCGTCCGCGCGCTCGACCAGCTCGGGCCTCGCGCGGCGGCGTGGCACCGCGAGCTCGCGGGCGGGGACGCGGACCGCGGGCTCGGGCTCGCGTACCAGAGCGGCGTGGCGGCGCCGGCCGGGAGCGGCGCCGAGGCTTGGGGGGCGGCCCTGGCGGACGCCCTGGCGGCCGGCCGGCTCCGGGACCGGGCTGTCGGCACCACGCTGACGGGGCCGCACCGGGACGAGGTGGCCATCGCGCTCGCGGGCCATCCGCTCAAGGGTTCGGGGTCCTCGGGCGAGATCTGGACCGCGATCCTCGCCCTCGCGCTGGCCAGCGCGGAGGCGCTGTCGAGCCGGCTCGGCCGCCTCCCCGTACTCCTGCTCGACGACGTGCTGGCGGCGCTGGACCGGACGCGGTGCGATCGCCTGCTCGGGATCGCGGCGAGCCTGCCCCAGGTTCTGCTGACGGCGACGACGGTGTCGGGAGCTGCAGGAGCAGCTCCCGCGGCCGCGACCTGGACGGTCCGGAACCACGCGCTCGAGCGGCTTGGGACCGGGCGGGAACGGGATGACGGATGGCGCAGCGACACGGACGTCCGCGAACTCTTGGCTCGGTGCTGACCGAGGTCCTCGCCACGCTCCCGCTGGGCGATCCGGCGGAACGGGCGCTCGTCGAGGGCTGGGGGCGGGCGGTGGGGGCCGACGAGGCCGCGCACAGCGTCGTCGAGCGGCTCGAGCGCGGCCGGCTCACGGTCGCCGTGGACTCGTCCGTGCGGCACTACGAGTGGATGATGCGGCGCGAGGAACTCAGGGCCAAGCTGAACGGATTTCTCGGCGGGGACACGATCAAGGAGGTGCAGGTGAAGCTCAGGAAGACGTATGGCCGGTAAGGGCAAGGCCAAACACGCGGCGACGAAGAAGTCGCCGAAGACGCCGCCGGCGGAGCCGCCGGTCGTGCCGCCGGCTGCGCGGTCGACGAACGCGCCGGTCGTGGATTCGGCCGCCGAGACGAAGACCCGCGCCGCGAGCGAGAAGAGCTACACCGCCGACGACATCACCGTACTCGAGGGACTGGAGGCGGTTCGCAAGCGCCCGGCCATGTATATCGGGAACACGTCGTTCGAGGGGCTCCATCACCTCGTCTACGAGGTCGTGGACAACTCGATCGACGAGGCGCTCGCCGGCCATTGCAAGTCCATCGAGGTCACGATCCTGCCGGGCGACGTCATCTGCGTGGCGGACGACGGCCGGGGCATCCCGGTCGAGACCCAGGCCCAGCTCAAGAAGTCCGCGCTGGAAGTGGTCATGACCGTCCTGCACGCGGGCGGCAAGTTCGACCGCAAGACCTACCACGTGTCGGGCGGCCTGCACGGCGTCGGCGTGTCGGTCGTGAACGCGCTCTCCGAGTGGCTCGAGGTCGAGGTCCGCCGGAACGGGAAGATCTGGAAGCAGAAATACCTCAGGGGCAAGCCCACGGGCCCCGTGAAGTCCTCGGGCTCGGCCAAGCGCTCGGGCACGACGGTGACGTTCAAGGCGGACCGCCAGATCTTCGAGACGAGCGAGTACGCGTGGGACACGCTGGCCGCGCGCCTGCGCGAGCTCGCGTTCCTGAACGGTGGGCTCAAGATCACGTTCCGGGACGAGCGGAAGAAGCCGCCGAAGGAGGCCGTCTACCAGTACGAGGGCGGCGTGTCCGCCTTCGTCAAGCACCTGAACGAGAAGAAGACGGCCCTGCACGCGTTCCCGATCGCGATCCAGAAGGAGAAGGACGGCGTCCAGGTCGAGGCCGCGATCCAGTACAACGACTCCTACGGCGACACCGTCCTCACGTTCGCGAACAATATCAACACCATCGAGGGCGGCTCCCACCTGATCGGATTCCGGGCGGCCCTCACGGGCAGCCTCAACGACTACGCCCAGTCCCGGGGCTGGCTCAAGGGGGAGACGACGCTCTCGGGCGACGACGTGCGCGAGGGGCTGACGGCCGTGATCAGCTTGAGGCTGCCGGAGCCCCAGTTCGAGGGGCAGACGAAGACGAAGCTCGGGAACTCCGAGATCAAGGGGCTCGTGCAGTCCGTCGTGAGCGAGCGGCTGAAGGCGTTCCTGGAGGAGAACCCGGGCGTGGCCCGCCGGATCGTGGAGAAGGGCCTGCTGGCCGCGGAGGCGCGGGAGGCCGCGCGCCGCGCGAAGGAGCTCACCCGGCGCAAGGGCGCGCTCGAGGGCGGCGGCCTGCCGGGCAAGCTCTCGGACTGCCAGGAGGAGGACCCCGACCTCGCGGAGGTGTTCATCGTCGAGGGTGATTCGGCCGGAGGCACGGCGAAGGGCGGGCGCGACCGGCGGTTCCAGGCGATCCTCCCGATCCGCGGCAAGATCCTGAACGTGGAGAAGGCGCGCGTCGAGAAGATGCTGGCGAACGAGGAGATCCGCGCGATCATCACCGCCATCGGCATCGGGGTGGGCAACAACGACGTCAACGTCTCCAAGGTCCGGTACAAGAAGATCATCATCATGGCCGACGCCGACGTCGACGGCCACCATATCCGGACCCTGCTCCTCACGTTCTTCTACCGCCAGATGCGGGGCCTCATCGAGGCCGGGTACGTGTACATCGCCCAGCCGCCGCTCTACAAGGTGAAGCGTGGACGGCTCGAGCGTTACATCCAGAGCGATCGCGAGATGGACGCGTTCCTGGCGGAGGCCGCGGCCGAGGGCGGGACGATGTCGGCGGTGCGCGAGGGCCGCAGCAACTCATGGACGACGGAGAAGCTGCACGCGGTCCTCATCGAGCTGCTCGAGGCCGACCGGATCTTCGACGCGATGGAGAAGAAGGACATTCCGGCCGAGCAGGTCCTCGATTACGTGGACGGGAAGCGGCTGCCGATCTACGAGATCGAGACGCCGGACGGCAAGAAGCTCCTGTATTCGGACGACGAGTACGACAAGCTCCTGATCCAGTTCAAGAACGCCGGGAAGGATGCGGGGAAGGGGAACGGGAAGCAGGGCGGACGGGGTGCGAAAACCAAGGCCCCGAAAGCGCGCGGGAACGGCGGGGCAGAGGCGAGGGCCATTCCCGTCATGCGCGACTTGGGCGAGCTAGACTCATTGAAGGGCCGGCTGGAGCGCCTGGAGAAGCTCGGGGTCACCCGTCGCGAGCTCGTGCGCGCGGCCGGCAAGGGGAGGGCGAAGTATGCGTACGTGGAGGGCGGGAAGCGCGTGGAGGCCGGGACACTCCGGGACCTTGTCGCGCTCGTCCGCGAGGCCGCCCGCCGGGGCGCGACCATCCAGCGGTTCAAGGGTCTGGGCGAGATGAACGCCGCCGAGCTGTGGGAGACCACGATGAACCCCGAGAAGCGCGTCCTGCTCAAGGTGCAGGTCACCGACGCGCGCCGGGCGCTTGCCGACGATATCTTCTCGATTCTCATGGGCGACGCGGTGGAGCCGCGTAGAGCCTTCATCCAGGCCCACGCGCCGGAAGTCCGGAACCTGGACATCTGAGCGGGACCCGATGGGACGATTGAGCCGACGCAAGCACAAGCCGGCCGCGGGGCCGGCCGCCCGGGCCGGGAAGAAGGCGGGGTCGGCCCAGCTCGAGCTCCCGGTGGTGCCGGGCGGGAAGCTCGCGCTCACGGTGGAGAACGTCGACATCGAGGACGAGATGAAGTCCTCGTACATCGACTACGCGATGAGCGTCATCATCGGCCGGGCGCTCCCCGACATCCGCGACGGTCTCAAGCCCGTTCAGCGCCGGATCCTCTACCAGATGCACGACATGGGGGCGACGCACGAGAAGCCCTTCAAGAAGTCCGCCCTCATCGTCGGCGACGTGATGGGCAAGCTCCACCCGCACGGCTCGGACCCCATCTACGAGAGCCAGGTGCGCATGGCCCAGGACTTCTGGACCCGCTACCCGCTCGTGCAGGGGCAGGGGAACTACGGGAGCATGGACGGCGACCCGCCCGCGGCGATGCGGTACACGGAGTGCCGGCTCGCCTCGATCGCAACCCTCGTGCTCGCGGACATCGGCGAGGAGACCGTGGACTTCATCCCGAGCTACGACAACTCCCGCACCGAGCCCGTCGTCCTGCCCACGCAGGTGCCGCTCCTCCTCGCGAACGGGACGTCCGGCATCGCGGTCGGAATGGCGACGAACATTCCGCCGCACAATCTCAGCGAACTGTCCGACGCGCTGATCCTCCTCCTCGAGAGCAAGGATGCCACGCTGCCTGAGCTCATGAAGGTCCTGCCCGGTCCAGACTTCCCCGGAGGCGGGCTCATCCTGGGCCGCGAGGGCATCAAGGACGCGTACGCGACGGGCCGCGGGAGCATCCAGATGCAGGCGCGGGTCGGCATCGAGGAGATGAAGGGCGACCGCCAGCGCATCGTCGTGACCGAGCTGCCGTACCAGGTCAACAAGGCCCAGCTCATCACGCACATCGCCGAGCTGGCGAAGGCGAAGACGATCGAGGGCATCTCCGACCTCCGCGACGAGTCGGACCGCGACGGCGTCCGGATCGTGATCGAGGTGGGCCGCGGCGAAATGCCGCAGGTGATCCTCAATCGCCTCTACAAGCACACGGAACTGCGGACGTCGTTCGGCGTGATCATGCTCGCGATCTCGCACGGCCAGCCGCGGATCCAGGGGCTCAAGGGGATCCTCGAGGAGTTCATCGCGCACCGGAAGGACGTCGTCGTGCGCCGCACGCGGTTCCAGCTCGCGCGGGCCGAGGCGCGGGCGCACATCCTCGAAGGGCTCAAGAAGGCGGTCTCGGCGCTCGAGCGGGTCATCAAGCTCATCCGCAACTCGAAGGGCCCGGATGACGCCCGGGTCGGGCTCATGAAGCTCCTGCGCATCGACGCGCTCCAGGCGCAGGCGATCCTGGACCTCCGGCTCGCCCAGCTTTCGCAGCTCGAGCGGCTGAAGCTCGACGAGGAGTACCGGGAGACGCTGAAGACGATCGCCCGGCTCAAGGGGATTCTCGATTCGGAGCGGCGGGTCCGCGAGGTCATCAAGGACGAGCTCGAGGAGCTGAAGAAGCGTTTCGGCGACCCGCGGCGGACCGAGATCACGGGGGCGGCGCCGGAGGAGATGAAGATGGAGGACCTCGTCCCGAAGGAGGAGGTCGTCATCTCGGTCTCGCACGCCGGCTACGTCAAGCGCCAGCCGCTCGAGCAGTACCGGTCGCAGAAGCGCGGCGGCAAGGGCGTAACGGGCGCGGAGACGAAGGAGGAGGACTGGCTCGAGGAGCTCTTCATCGCGGACACGCACGCGGACCTCCTGTTCTTCACGAACCTGGGCCGCGTCTTCTGGCTCAAGGCCTACCAGGTGCCCGAGGCCGGCCGGTACGCGCGGGGCAAGGCTCTCGTGAACCTCCTCAAGTTCCAGGAGGCCGAGCGCGTCTGCGCCTCGATCGCGGTCTCCAAGTTCCGGGACAACGACTGGCTGACCATGGCCACGCGGATGGGCAACGTGAAGCGCATCGCGCTGACGGAGTTCCAGAGCGCCCAGTCGCGCGGCGTCAAGGCGATCAGCATCCGCAAGGGCGACGAGCTGATCGGCGTGGGGCAGTCCGGCGGGACGCACGAGGTCGTGTTCGCGACGGCGCACGGCAAGGCCATCCGGTTCAAGGAGAAGCAGGTGCGGGCGATGGGGCGGTCCGCGGGCGGCGTCCGCGGCATTTCGCTGGCCAAGGGCGACCGCGTCGTCGGGATGGCGCTCACGGACGGCAAGGGCGCCCTGCTGACGGTGGCCGAGCACGGTTTCGGCAAGCGCACGCCCATGACCCAGTACCGGGTGACGGGGCGTGGCGGCAAGGGCATCGCGAACCTCAAGGTGACCGACAAGACGGGCCCCGTGGTCGCGGTCCTGCGCGTCGACGACGAGGACGAGGTGATGCTTACGACCGCGAAGGGCATCTTCCTGCGGTCGAAGGTCGGTGACGTGCGCGTGATCGGCCGGAACGCCCAGGGCGTCCACCTGATCCGGCTGGAGCCGGGCGACAAGCTGGTGGCGGCCGCGCGGCTTGCGAGGGAGGACGCGTGAAGCTGTCGGTCCGGTTCGCCGTCCTCGTGACCGCCATCTTCCTCGTGACCGTCGGCTTCGTGTGGTGGCTCCTGGGCACCCGGTTGAACGCCGCCGGCCGCACTGTCGCCGCGATGTCGGCCCAGCTCGCCGAACAGACCCAGCGGGAGCGCGAACTCAAGACGAAGCTGTCCTCCGTTGCCGCCGCCCAGGGGGCGGGCGACATCGCCACCCGGGCGGCGAGCGTCCTGTCCGCCTTCGTGGCCGACCGGACCGCGGAGCTCAAGGACGACGAGTTGCTCGCGTCCTTCTCCGCGGCCGAGGAGCAGGAGGGAGCCGCGGCCAAGATACTGGCCGGGGCGAAGATGCTCGACCAGGTGATCGTGACGGACAGCTCGGGGGCCGTGACCGCCGTCATTCCCGCGAACGCGAGCCTGCTGGGCCAGTCCTACCTGACGGCCGCCGAGACCGCGGCCTGCCGGAAGGCGACGGCGCCGCGCGTGTCCGTGAAGGTTTCGGACAAGTCTCCGGCCCGTCTCCTCACGGTCGCGGCGGGGGTCCGGGCGAAGGTGGGGACGCGGACGACGTTCGTCGGGGTCGTCGTCGAGGTCGCCGCCTTCGAGAACATCCTCAAGGGCGTGACGGGCAGCATGGCCGGCGAGACCGAGACGCGGTTCCTGCTCGTCGATTCGAAGGGCCTGGTGGCGTTGTCGCCGTCGCCCGATCTCGTGGGCCGCGCCGTCAAGGACTCGCCCGAGCTCAAGAACTTGCTGGAGGCCGCGGAGGGCCAGGTCGTCGAGGTGAGTGTCGACCTGCGCCGCTGGATGGCGGTGCGTCAGCCGGGCCCGCTGGGGATGACCGTCATCGGGCTGGGCGCCATCAGTCCCGCGCCGGCTGCGGCGGGGGCCGCGGCCACGGTGTCGGTCCCGGGATCGCCGTTCATGATCCTCGGCCTGGTGGCGGCCGCGGGTCTCGCGGGCATCCTGGTGATCGTGCTCCTGCCCCTCGGCCGCCTCGGGTTGCTGGCGAAGTCGGCGGAGGCGCTGGCGGCGGGGTCGAGTTCGGTCGAGTTCAAGAGCGCGGGGGCGAACGACGAGATCGGGGCGGCCGCGCGCGCCCTCGAGAAGGTAGGCGAGAAACTCTCGGGCGAGATCGCGCACCGCGAGGAGACCGCGTCGGCCTACGCCACGATCCAGCGCGATCTTCAGCGAATGCAGACGGAGAACCGCGAGCTCCAGGAGTACCAGCGGAACCTGGAGTCCAAGGCCCGCCAGCAGCAGGCGGCACTGGAGGGCGAGGTGGCGACCGCCCGGCAGGAGCTCGAGAACGCGCGGTCCGAGCTCGAAACCGGACGGAATGCGCTGGCCGCCCAGCAGGCGGCGGTGGCGACGCAATCCGCGGCTGTCGCGGCGCGGGACACGGCGATCGCCGAGCGCGACGCGGCCCTCGTCCAGGCGGGCCAGCACATCCAGTCGCTGACCGAGAACGTCGCCGCGCTCCAGCAGTCGGTCGAGTCCCTTTCGGCGCGGATGGCCGAGGCCAACGTCGAGCTGGACCGGCGCCGGTCCGCGCCGGCGGCCGCGTTCGGGCTCTTCGCGGAGGCCAGCGAGGCGCTCTCGGTCGAGCTTGCCGGCCTGGTCGAGCTCGTGCAGGGCTACATCGGCCAGCTCGTCGAGGCCGGCGCCATCACGGAGGAGCAGCAGCAGTTCCTGTCCACGGTCATCACCCGGTCGGCCCGCTCCCAGCGGCTGATGGGCGATCTCCGGGACTTCTCGAACATCGTGCGGCCCGACGGCCTCGCGCGCGAGCCGATCGACCTCGGCGCCCTCCTGACCGACGTGGTGGGATCGGCGCAGGAAGGCGCGGAGGCGCGTGGGATTACGCTGGACGCCGACGTGCCCGTCCTGCCCGAGATGATGGGGGACGAGGGGCGCCTGCGCCAGCTCTTCACCATCCTGTTCCAGAACGCGGTCCGGTTCACGCCCGAGGGCGGGAACGTGATCATGCGCGTCGGGGTCCGCGAGGGCGTGGCCGGGATCCGGATCGAGGACAGCGCGGAGTCCATCCCGGTCAAGTCGGAGGAGGTCTTTGACCACTTCCATCCGCCCGACGAGGAGATCCTCGCCCTGCGCGGGTCGGGCCTCCGGTTCCCGATCCTGCGCGCGATCGCGGCCGCGCACGGCGGGTCCATCGACCTCGCGATCACGGAGCAGGGGTCGAACCTGTTCTTTGTCCGCCTCCCCGTGCGCAGCGAGGCCCCGACCGCGGACCAGACCGCGGCGCTGTTCGCGGGCGTGTCGGCGGGTGAGGGGGCGCATCCGGCCGCGGCCGCCGCATATGTGCAGCCGCCGGTCGAGTTGGCGGCGGAGCCGGCGGCTCCTGCTGCGGAGACCGACGCGTTCGCCCAGGCGTTTGCGGCCTTCGCCGCGTCCCCTGCGGCGGCAGCGCCGTCGGAGCCCGCCGACCTGGCTGCCGGACCTGCGCCGGCCCCTGCCGAGCTGTCCGCGGAACCCGTGGCGCCCGCGCCGGGGGTCGATGCGTTCGCCCAGGAGTTCGCCGCGTTTGCGGGAACGGCTCCTGCCGCAGCGGACACCCCGGAAGCGGCGGCGGAGCTGTCCGCCGAACCGTCTGCCGAACCTGCGGCTGAGGCAGGGGTTGAGCCGGGCGCGCCGTCGGCCGAGGCCGATGCGTTCGCCCAGGCGTTCGCGGCCTTTGCCGCGTCGCCGGCGGCCGAACCCGTGCCGCCATCCGCCGACTTGCCGGCAGAGCCGCCCGCGGCGGGCGTGGAGACGACCGAGTCGATCCTGGCGGCCCCGGGCGAGGCTCCGCCGGGCATCGGGCTCGAGGATCTCTGGACGGTGCCCGACGGGACCACGGCGCCGACGGTGGAGGCAATCGAGAATGCCTCGCAGGGCTCCGAGTCCGCCCCCGGGGAGCCGGGGACGGACGTGGTGTCCTCGCCACCGGCCAATCCTCCGGACGGAACCGAGGGGAAGCCGTTCTCGTTCGGGAGCGACGAGATTCTGACGGAGTAGACGCCGCTGCGCACCGGCACTGGCCCATCCCGCCGAACCGCCTCCGTCCTTCCCCTCGCGACCCCGCTCCTTGTCGTCTGGGTCCTCGCCGTCCTCGCGCTCTCGCATCCCTGGCGGGGGCTGACCTCCGGCGCACTCCTGAACGCCTGGCGGCCGGACCGGCCGTCGTCGGCCTTTTCCGCGGGGACGCTGGCAGACAATTGGTGGCGGCTGGCCGGCGGGCACCTGGCTGCCGTCGCCGTCATCGCCGCGCTCTTCGGGCTCGGGGCCGGGCTTCTCGGCCTCTTCCGTCCCGTTCGGCGACAGGCCCTCGCTGACCGGCGCGTCTTCGCGGCCGCACTCGGGGCGGGCGCCGGGATCATGGGCTTCCTCGGGTTGGGGTGTTGCGGGCTGTGGTGGCCCTCCGTGGGCTGGGTGACCGCAGCGGCGGGATGGTGGATGGGACGGCGGCACCGGCGAGCCTGGGCCGCGAAGAAAGCCGCTTGGCGCCCGACCGTGGTGGAGTGGCTGTCCGCCGCTGCGGCGGCAATCGCGGTGCTTTTCGTGGCGGCGGCGTCACTCGATCTCGACTCGGCCGAGGATGCGCTCGTGTATCACCTCTCTCTCCCGCTGCGGTTCGCCGCCGATCACCGCGTCATGGGGCTCCCCGGCGTCCTGCATGCGTCCTTCCCCCAGGGCGGACCCATGCTCTATGGCTGGCTGGTGCTCCTCGGGGGCGAGCCGGCGGTCCGCGCGTGGCGGCCGTGGCTCGTTCTCGGGCTCTGCGCCCTCGTCTGGCGGCTCTGTACCCGGGAGGGGCGCCCGGACGCAGGATGGCTGGCGGCGGGACTGGTCGCGACGCTGCCGTACACGTTCTGGCTCGGCCCCGCGACGATGCCCGATCTCGAGTGCGCCGGGCTCCTGGTCGCGGCGGCGCTGGCCCTGCGCGCCGGCGCGGGATTCCGCCGGGCGGCCGCCGCGCCGGCGCTGTCCATGACGCTCGCCGCCGCCGCGTGCGCGATCAAGTACCAGGCGCTCTTCGCCGCTCCGGCGCTGGCCCTGGCGTCCTGCGGCTGGCGGTTGCGGGGCCGGCGGTTCGCCATTGCCTCGGTCCTGGTCTTGGCCGCGCTCGCGCCGTGGTGGTGGCGGAACGCGGCGGCTACGGGCAACCCCGTCTTTCCGTACGCCGCGCGCGTGTTTCCTTCGTTCGTTCCGCAGCCGCCGTCGGCAGGTGCGCGGATCGACTTCTTCAACCGCTCGTACCTCATCTCCCGGCCCGCCGAACTCCCGCTCCTGCCGTGGCGGATCTCGACCGTGGGCCGCGGCGCCCCGTTGGGTCCGCTTTTCGTCCTCGGGGCGCCCCTGCTCCTGCTTGTCCGCCCGCTGGGCGCGGCCGCATTCTCCGCCGCAGTGGCCGGCGTCGCGCTCGCCTGCTGGGTTCCGTTCTCCCACAATCCCCGGTACGCCCTGGCCGCGTGGCTCCTCCTGGCCGCTGCAATCGCGCTGAGCGTGGGTGATGCAGTGGCGGGGCGGCAGACCCGGCGCCGCGTCCTCGGGATGACCGCCCTCGCGGCGTGCCTCGTCCTCGCGGTGGCGGGGCTGGCTCGCGCGTGGGTCGCCACGGGCCCGCGGGTGGCCTCGTACCTCACGGGACGCGACTCGCCGGCCGCCCGGTGGGACCGGACCACGCCCTTCCCGTTCGCTGCCGCGTCCGCCGCACTGGATCGCGTCGCATCGCCCCAATCCCGGGTCCTCGTCGTCGGCGACATATACGGTGCCTACTGGGGTCGCCCGACGGTCTGGTCGACCCGTTTCGACGTCCCGGTGGCCGAGACGATCCTCCGGACTTCCCGGACCGGGGCGGAAGCGGCGAAGCGGTTCCGCCAGATTGCGCCCTACATCTATCTGAGCGATCCGGCGGCGGGCTCTGTGGCGTTCGGCTGGACCTCCGGAAACTTCTCTTTCTCAGCGCGTGAGGCAGGTGTGGCAACCGTTGTCTGGGCGCGGTGGATGGACTCGGTAGCGACGGGCCCGACTGGCAACATCTGGCGGGTGCGGCGTTCACGTGCGGGGATGGTCTCCCGTGTTCCCATCCCCCTCGTCTTCCGGCCCGAGGCCTTCCGCCGCGCCTATGGTCCCTGGACTTCGATCTCGTGGGACGGCGCGGGTGTCCGCACCAGGACGGTCGCGCCCAGGTAGACGGCCACCGCGGCCCAGGCGAGGCACGAGACCCAGAGCCCGATCCGGAACGGCAGCGACGAGTAGACCATCTCGACCGTGTGCCGGCCTTCCGGAAGCGCTATCCCCCGGAACATGACGTTCACGCGCTCTATGGGAACCCGGACACCGTCTACGAATCCCGTCCACGCCGGATACCAGGCCTCGGAGAAGAAGAGGAAGCCGTCGCCGGCGGAGGCCACTTCGGCCGTGATCCGGTTGGGCTTGAGGTCGAGCCGTCCGACGGCTCCGGTGGCCTTGCGTCCAGCCAGCTTGGGGCTGCGCGGCCCGGTGACGAAGACCCGGCGCGCGGAGGCGGGCGTGCGGCACAGGGCCGCCAGCACCTCGTCGTCGGTCCCCGCGGCGTCCACCCGGGCCGCAAAGAACGCGCGCGGCAGGGGGGCGGGGTCCTCGCAGAGCACGAGCCGCTGACCGGCCAGGTTGGTCACCGGCGCCACCGGCCGCAGGCCCGGGGTCCGCTCCGGATTGCCGAGGAGGTAGTAGCGGGTGTTGAACCACGTGAAGAGCCCGGGCAAGCCCGGGCACCGGGACACGCCGGCGTCGTGGAACCGGGCGAACGACGCCAGCGGCGCCCCGTGGTAGCCCTGGACCCATTCGAGTCCCGACGTCATCCGCATGTTCGGGAAGGTGTGGAACTCCTCGGTGAAGACCCGGAACGGTCCCGGCCGTCTCCGCAAGTCGGAGGCGAGCATGTCCTCGGGCAGGCCCACTCCCGGGAGGGTCGCCGGCGGCGCGATGATCTGCCGCCCCAGCCCGCGCGCGAGGAGCTCCCCGGCGGCGAGGACGCCGGCCGAGACCGCGAGCGCCGGCAGGGGATACACCGACGCCGCAGCCGCCGCCACCGCGGCGCCGCCGCACGCGACGGCGTCGCGGCGCAGGGCCCGGCGCATGGCATCCCCGGCCGCCTCCGGCGAGCTCCCGTCCGCGGCGATCCGGGCGACGGCTGACGGGCTTGTCCGCACGCGCGCGAAGAGCGCGTCGGTGCTCCAGCCGCCGATCCCGAGCACGACGGCGCCGGCCAGGCCCAGCGCGGTCAGGAGGCGCCAGCCCCGGCGCGGGGCCTCGAGGAGCACGTCGACACCGACGGCGGCCGCGACGGCGGCGGCGAGGGAGAACAACGAGAGCCAGTGGGCGGAGGTGCGGAACCCCCGGTACAGGGGCAGGGACGCCAGCAGGGCCCCCGCGGGCGTAGCCGGCCCGAGCGCGAAGACGACCGCGAGGGCTCCCAGGAGGGCCCAACGCCAGCCGGCGCGGGGCCGGCCAGCCAGCCCCAGGCACGCAAGGCCGGTCGCCACCGCGCCCAGGTACTTGCCGGTGTCGCCGACGCCATTTCCCCAGAGCGAGGGGAGGACGAGGAGCGGCAGGTCGAACACCTCCGTACGGCCCATGCCGCTGAGGTCCAGTCCGCCGCCCGATCTCAGCGAAAGGCTCAGGTATCGGAGCGAGGGAAGCAGGGCGATCGCGGCCAGCACGCCGGCGCCCGCGAACGCGGCAGCGACGCCGGAGGCTCCCCGTCCGGCCCGTGCGGGAGGCGCCAGCGTGACGGCGAAGACCGGGAGGATGAGCGCGAGGTAGGCGAAGAGTTGATGGCCGGCCGACAGCGGGAGGAGGGCGAGCAGGGCGGCCGAGGCGATCCATTCGCGCGCCCGGCCGGCCGCGACTGCCCGCGACACGGCCCAGAAGATCCAGGGCATCCAGGCGGTGCCGCGCAGGAAGACGAGCGTGCCCGTGCGCACGAGATCGACCGGATAGCCGCCGAGCATGAAGATGAGCCCTCCGATCACGGCGGCCGCCGGCCGCGCGCCGAACGCGCTCGCCAGCCGGCACATCCCCGTTCCCGCGATGGCGAGATGGAGCCAGACGTCGAAGACGACCCGGCGATCCGGGGGTATGTGCAGAAGCCAGCCGGCCACGTCGGTCGGGTAGAAGAGCGAGGGCCCCAGGGATTCCCCCAACGGCATGCCGCCAAGGAGATTCGGGATCCATTCGGGCAGCGTCCCGGTCGTCCGGAAGGCCTCGCCCGCGAACCCGAATAGGGGGTACCAGTACGTCACGTAGTCGCCGCCCGCGAGCGCCTGCGTTCCCATCAGGCACGGACCCAGGAGGATCGCGGCGGCGAGGGGGAAGAGGGCGAGCCACCAGCCGGCCATCGGAGGGCTACCGCAGGCCTTCCCGGGGCCGCAGCGCCCTCCCGGCTCTCGAGACGGCCGCACCGGCCAGCCCGGCCCACCCCAGGAGCGAGATCCAGAGCCCGATGCGGAACGGCAGCGACGAATACACCATCTCGACCGTGTGCCGGCCCTCCGGCACCGCGATCCCCCGGAACATGACGTTCACGCGGGCGATGGGCACCCGGACGCCGTCCACGAACCCCGTCCACGCCGGGTACCAGGCCTCGGAGAAGAAGAGGAAGCCGTCACCGGCGGTCGCGACGTCGGCCGTGATCCGGTTGGGCGTGAGGTCGAGCGTCCCCACCGCCCCCGGGGCCTTCCGTCCCGCCAGCGCGCGGCCACGCGGCCCGGCGACGTAGACCCGGCGCGCGGACGCGGGCGTGCGGCACAGGGCGGCCAGGACTTCGTCGTCGGTCCCCGCGGCGTCCACGCGCGTCACGAAGAACGCGCGTGGCAGGGGGGCCGGGTCCTCGCGGAGCGAGAGCACCTGCCCGAAGTAGTTGGTGACGGTTCCCCGATCCGCGAGATCCCAGCGCTCGCCGGGTTTCACGAGATAGTACCGGCTCCCGAACCACGCGAAGGGACCGGGTCGGCTGGTGCATCCATACACGGCAGCGTCCCAGAAGGTTCCGAAGGAGGCCAGCGGCGCACCGTGATATCCCTGGACCCAGGGGAGTCCGGCTGGAAGCCGGGCATTGATGAGATAGTGCGGCTCTTCGGTGAAGACTCGAGATGATCCGGAGCTTGCTGGAGGCAGTCGAGGCACGGCGGCGATGGCAGCTATCTCACCGGGACGGGCGTAGACCGAGCGGAGTGTGGGCAAGGCCGGGATGACAAGGTCGGCGGCACCCATCGCGCACCACGCGGAGGCGATCACGACGGGGGATGCCACCCCGGTCAATGCCGTAAGTCCGGCCGCGGCGATCCCTCGCGCGCCGATCCCGGCAAATGCGCGGCCAAAGGCCCGGCGCATGGCCGGTTCTGCTTCCGGTCGAGCGGCGATGGCTCGCCGCACCCACGGACGGCCTTCGACGTTCGCCCAGGCCGTATCGCGGACCAGCCAGACTGAGCCGCCCACGAGAGCGACGACAATCCAGATGGCCGTCAGTCGGCGCTTGGCCCGGGCGGCGCCTCGGAGGAGGGCACCGAGACCCAGTGCTGCCAGGACTGACACCGCTAGCTGGACAAAGACCAGCCAGCGGGTGGAGACCCGGAATGAGGACATGAGGGGAATGGATCCGAGGACCCGGCCTGCGGGAGTCGCCGGACCGAGGGCGAGAATCATGGAAACGATCATCACCGGCACCCAGCGTTTCGCCGCGCGCGAGTTAGTGGCTGCGGCGTAGGCGGCGAAGGCGAAAGGGATCAGCCCGAGATACTCGGTGCTGGCGGCTGTCGCGGGCCCGAACCAGAGATCGCCGGAGCCCCAGATGCCGGGGAGGAGCAGACCGGGTAGACCGGCGATAGGCAGCGAGGCCATCGTGGTCCAACCATGACTCGAATCGGCCCGGAGGCTCAACTGCACGGCGCGGATCGCGGGCATCACGGTTAGGGCGGAGAGCGCGGCCGCTCCCCCCAGCGCGGCGGCGCATCCGGCCAGTGCGGGCCATGCCCGCCGACCCGGCGTTCCGCCGACGATGAGGAGGGGAAGCGCGACCACGAGGTAGGCGAAGAACTGGTGTGTCGCACCCAAGGGAAGGAGGGCGCAGACTGCGGACATCGCCGCCCACGATCGGGGCCGGCCATCCTCGGCGGCGCGCAGGGCGAGCCCTGCGATCCACGGGATGATGGCGCAGCCGCGAACGAAGGTGGCGATCCCGACGGAGAACGTCCCGAGCACGTGCCCGCTCATCAGGTAGCAGAGGCCGCCGAACATCGCGCCACCACGGGAAGCTCCCATCCTGCGGGCCAACCAGGCCGAGCCGATCCCGGCGAGCGAGAGATGCAGCCACGCATCCCAGGCGTAGAAGATCCCTGACGGGATGCCGAGGCTCCACGCCAGCAGGTCCGTCGGATACCAGACGCTGGGCCCCAGCGACTCGGCGAAGGGGATCCCGCCGAAAATCCCCGGGAGCCAGAGGGGGGGCTGGCCGAACCGGTGCCAGCCGTCCTGGGCGACCCGAAGGAAGGGATGCCAGTAGAAGATATCGTCGAACGCGCCGAGGATGCGCGCGCCCGTGAGGCATGGCCCCACGAGCGCGGTGGCGGCTAGGGGGAAAAGGGCAAACCACCAGGCGCTCACAAGGGCCATTACATCATGTGCGGCCGGCGTAAGATGGGGAGACCCGATGCCGCCTGCACGGATCGCGCGCGCCGCCACTCCGGCCGGACTCCGGCCCGCGTGGATCTCCGCCTCCGTGCTCCTCGTCTGGGGGGCGTTTCTGTTCCTGGCCTTCCGGCCGTTCGCGGGGGTCGATTTCGCGGCGATGCTCCGCGTGGCGGCGGATGGCTGGCGGGCCACGTCGTTCCATCCCGCGTATCTCGGGGAGACCGCGTGGCGGCTGGTCGCGGGGCACGCCGGGGTCCTGGTTTGGGCGTGCGCGGTGGCGGGACTCGGGGGTCCGCTCCTGGGGCTGTTCCGGCTCGGTGGGATCGCCCCCCGGGCGGAGCGGCTCGCGTTCGCGTGTGGGTTGGGATTCGGTATGGGTTCGCTCGGCTGGCTCGGGCTCGGGCTGGCGGGGCTGTGGGAGCGGGGCCTCGCGTGGGGGCTCATCACCGCCGGGATCGCGCTTCTGTGGCGGCAGCGGGGAATGCGGCGACGGAGACCGCCGACGAAAGCGAGGATAGCCGATCCGATTCCGCGGTGGATCGTAGGAGTATTCCAGGCGATGTCGGCCGTACTCCTGATCGTCTTCTTTGCCGCCAGCCTCATCCCCGAGACCGCAGCCGATCCCCTCCTCTATCACCTCGCGCTGCCCCAGGTCTTCGCCATGGAGCACCGGATCACCGGCGTCACCCAGATGTTCCACGGGTCGCTCCCCATGGGCGCGCCCATGCACTACGGCTGGATGCTCCTGACCGCGGGGGAGCCGGCGGTCCGGGCGTGGCGGTGGTGGGTCCTCGTCGCCACGGTCTGGCTCATCCTCCGGATATGCGCGCGCGAGGGGCGGCCCGAAGCGGGGTGGATCGCAGCGGGAGTTTTCCTCTGCCTGCCGCAGACGGTCTGGGTCGGGGCCGCCGCGTTCGTGGACATGGAGGTCTGCCTCCTCGGGCTGCTCGCCGTGTTGGCCGTGCGACGAGTGGGGGAGAATCGCGGCCGGGCGGGATGGCTGGTCGTGTCCGCGTTCCTCGGCGCAGCCGCGTGTGCCGTCAAGTACCAGGGCGTCTTCCTGCTCCCCGGGCTCGTGGTCGCGGGGCGGTGGCGGGCGGCCCCCAGGCGCGCGGTGCTCGTCGCGGCCGTTGTCGCGGTCGTGCTCGCGCCGTGGTGGGCGCGCAACGAGGTGCTGATGGGTAACCCCGTCTACCCGTTCGCGGGCCGGGTCTTTCACGCGTACCGGGCGATGCCGCCGGGGAACCGGGCTCTCCTCGCGCGTCACACGGAATCGCGGGTGCTCTGGGGCCCGCGCGAGGCGCTCCTCTTCCCGTGGCGAAGCGCGAAGGGGATGAACGAGGAGACCCGGCTCGGCCCCGTCTTCCTGCTCGCGGTGCCGTGGCTCGTCCTCGCGCCTCCGGGGGGGGCATTCGTGACCTACGCCTGGATCGCGGGCGGCTCCGCCGCCGCGTGGGTGATGACCACGCACGTCTCCCGGTACCTGACGGCGGGGTGGGTGCTCGCGTGCATCCTCATCGCGGCGGGATTGGCGGGGCCCGGGAAGCTCCGCGTCGTCCGGTTTGGGCTGCTCGCGGTCTTCGGGCTCGACGTTCTGGTCCGCTCGCTCCCGGCCTTCGCGGCGGGGGGGCTCCTGGTCCTCGCCGGCCGCGCGTCCCCGCGCGACGTGTGGGCGCGGTCGCTTCCGAACTCGTACGCGGGGATCGCCCGTCAGGCGGAGCGCCTGCCGCGCGCGGCCCGGATCCTGCTCGTCGGGGACATCCGCGCGGCATACTGGCCGCGTCCCGCGATCAACCACAGTCCGTACGACGTCCAGCTCGCCCAGGAAATCCTCGCCGGCGCGAGGACTCCGGCGGAGGCCGCGAAACGGTTCCGCCAGCTTGGCGGGTGGCTCTACGTGAACGACCGCGAGTCGGCGCGGCTCAAGTACACGCGAGACTTCCCGATGCTGGCGTTCGATGCCCGGACGGAGCGGCTGGCGGCGGCGGTGTGGCGCGTATGGATGGATGAAGCGGCGCGCGACGGCGACGCCGGGCTCTGGCGGGTCCGTCGGGTGCCGCGGCCGGCGGCCCCCTGGCCCCGGGTGCCGCTCACATTCGACGATGCCGCGCTCCGGAAGGCCTACGGGTCGGAGACGTCCCTGACCTACGAGGCGCCCGGGGGCGGAACGACGACGATCCGGCTCGACCGATGAGGCTCGGGCTGGCGGCGCTCTTCCTCGGCACGTTCGGGCTCTACCTGCACACGCTTTGCGGGAGCTACGACGTCGTGGACGGGGGCGAGTTCCTGGCCGCCGGGAGCGTCCTGGGCGTCGCGCACCCACCCGGGTATCCGCTGTTCGTCCTCGTCGAGCGGCTCCTGCTCGTCCTGCCCGCGGGGGGGCCCGAGTTCCGGATGGCCCTCGTGGCCCCGCTGGCGGGGGGTGCCGCCGCCGTCGCGGTCGCCTGCGCGCTCAGCCGGGTCTGGGGACCGCTGACCGGGGGCCTGGTGGCCGCCGCGATCGCGGTCGAGCCGTCGGTGTGGGCGCAGGGCACGGGGCTCAAGGACGCGACGAATCTCTGGCACCTCTGGGCGGGCGCGATCGTCTGCGGCGCGCTCGCCCGTCAGGCGGAGCGCCTGCCGCAGGGCGCCCGGGGCGTCCTCGCGGGCGCACGGGGTCTGCTCGTCGCGGCTCTCGGGCTGGGGCTGGCGGCGGCCAACCTCGCCGTCGGGGCCGCGGCCCTCGCGGCGGCCGCGGGCGGGGCGCTCCTCCTGGCGTCGGACGTGCGACGCGGGCTCGACGGCCGGCGGGTCGCGTTGGCCGCGGTCGTGGCGGGGCTCGCAATCAGCGCCTACCTCGTCCTCCCGATCAGGGCGGCGGCGCCGCCGGCCGTGTGCTGGGGCGACTGGCACCGGCTCACCGGAGTCGGGCGCGTAGTGGACTGGCTCCTCGGCTGGCGGCGGACCGAGTTCTTCCATATGGACTGGGCCGGATGGCGGCTCCACCGGGGACTCGTGAGCGGGCTGGTCCTGGTCGCGGCGGCCGGCGGGTTCCTGGGACGTAGAGCGGACCGGGGGAACCCGGTCTGGGTCTTCGCCGCGCTCGCCGCGCTGGCCACGGCCTGGATCGGGCTCGCGAAGGACGTCGCCCGGGGCGAGCTCCAGTACCTCCTGCCGCTCTTTCCCTGCGCCGCGATCGGGGCGGCGGGAATCGCGCGGTGGGCGGGACGGGCGGTCGCGGGTCCCGTGTTGGCGGCCCTGGCCGCCCTCATGATCATCGTGCGGGTCGCGGGCGCGGGTCCGCTGGACCGGAGCAGGTACTACCTCATGCACGACGCCACGGAGAACACGCTGGCGTCCCTGCCCGATGGGCCCTCGACGGTCCTGTGCTTCGGCGACTACGACTACGACGCACTCCGGTGGCGCCAGATCGGGTGGGGGGAACGGCCGGGTGCGGCCCTGGTGCACCTCCGGATCGTGCTGCTCGCGCCCGCGCACGGCGATCACCTCGCCGAAGTCCGCCGGTCGTACCCGGGATTCGTGGCGCCCGCGGGCCGGGTGGCGAGTCCCGCGGCGCTCGACGCCCTCGCTGCGGCCGTCGTCCGGGAGAACCGGCGTAGGGGACCCGTCTTCGCGGAGTCGTCGGACCTGATGCCCGGGGACTTCTGGGTCCGGCTCCGGGCGATTCCCTCCTGTGCCGACGGCTTCGTCCGCCGCTTCGGTCCTCCCTGTCCGGTGCCGGCCGCGCAGACCCGGCGGCTCCGGCGGTTCCGGTTCCGCGGGGCCTGGGACCCCTCGCTCGCGCACGACCGGTGGGACACGACGCTTGCCGGGGACATCCGGGCCGCGGTCGCGACCAGCGGGGGATCGCGATGAGCCGTATCCTCCTGTGGGGCGCCGGGCTCGCCTGGGCAGGGCTCGTATGGGTGAATGCCGTCTCCGCCCACTCCCTGAACCTCGACTGGGTGTGGCGGTTCTTCTGGTCGCCGGTCGGGCACTGGACTTGGGGCGGGTTCCGGGCCGCGCAGGCGAGGAACGCCGGCGCCCTGGTCGCGCTGGCCCTCTTCGATCTCGCCGCGTGGAGCGCGGGGGCGAGATTGGTTGCGTGGGTCGGGGGTGTCGTCCTCCCCGGCATCTTCGGATTGGGGGTCGCGGTCGCCGCCGGGATGGCCGTGCTCGGGATCACGGCCGCCGCGCTCGGGCTGGCCGGGCTCGCGTACCCGGGCGTAATCGTTGCCCTCTTCGCCGCGTCGCTGGCGTGCATCCGGCGACTCCCGGCATTCGGGGCGCCGTCGCTTCGCGGCATGCCGGTGGGACTCTTCGCCGTCGGCGCGGTCCTCGTCCTCGCGGGCTTCCTTGGCGCTCTGGCCCCCGAGGTGAGCACGGACGCCCTGCGCCACTGGCTCGAGGCGCCGCGGCAGGCCCTCATACTCCACCGGATCGTGGCTACGGAGCGCTGGCCGCTCGGCTGGATGCCGCTCCAGCCCGTCGGGGAGAACCTGTGCCTCGTCGCGGTCGCCGGGGACCTCCCCGTCCGCCTGCTCTCCTGGCAGGCGTCGCTCTTCGTCGCCGCAGCGCTGCTCGGGTGGGGCGGGGCGTGGGGTCCCGTCGTGGCGGTCGCCTGGCTCGCCGGGCTGAACCACGTCGTGCTCGCCCAGCTCGCGTGGACGGACATGCGCGCCGCGGCGTGGGTCCTGCTGGCCGCGTTCGCGCAATTCGCCGCCGGGCGGCGCCGCCTCGCCGGGCTCTGCTGGGGCGCCGCGGTGGCGACGAAACCGCAGGCCGCGATCTTCCTCGCGGCGGCCGTGGGTGGCGAGGCGCTGGTACGCCGGCCGCGGGACGCGGCCCGGCTGGCGGGCTGGGCGCTCTGGCCCCTCCTGCCGTGGCTGGCGCGGAACTGGATGGGCGCGGGGTCCCCGGTGGCGCCGTACGGGACGGACGTCCTGCCCGCCTTCTTCCTGCCGCAACTCGCGTGGCTCCGGCACGAGTCCTGGGCGGCGGTCGCCGCGGCTCCCTTCACGGCGGCGGCCAGGGCGTCGTCCTGGGACGCGCTCCTTTCGCCCATGCTCGTGGCCGCCCTGCCGCTCGTCGCGTGCGCCGGCCCGGGAGTGCTCGCCAGCTCGGTGGCGCTCGCGCCTGCGGTTGCCCTCGGCCTCGCGGGCTGGGCGTGGACGGCCGGATATGCGGGCCGGTACCTCGTGCCCGCGATACCGCTTCTGCTGGCCGGGTGCGCCCTTGGCGCCGGACGGCTCGAGATCCCACGGCGCGTCCGTTCCGCCGCCATCGCCGCGCTGACCCTCGCGTTCGCCTGGGAGGGCGGGGTCTCGATCGCGCTGGCCTTCCATATATTCAACCCCGCCGGGGTCGCCCTGGGCCGGGAGACGCCCGACCGGTATCTCGAGCGCGTGTTGGCGCCCCGGCCCGCGACCTGGGAAGCGGGCCGGGTCCTGCGCCGCCGCGTGGCCAAAGCCGCGCGCGTGTATGTGAGCGGCGCGGGGGACGCGCACTACTGGCCGGGTGTGGCCGTGCTCGAGGGCGAAGGGCTCGCGCCCCCGCTCGCGGCCTGGGGCGCGGCGGCGCCGACCGCCGCGCGCCTGCGCGCGACCCTGCGCCAGCGCGGCGTGCGCTGGCTCGTGGACGAGGAGACGGGAGCGGCGCTCATCCCGGGGCTGCACCCCGCGTACGAGGCCTGGACGCCGCGGGCCCGGGGGCGCTGGCGCGAGGTGCTGGCGCGCTGGGGACGCCCCGTCGCCGTGATCGGGGACGGGGCGGGGAGATACGCTCTCTGGGCCATCGATCTCCGGCCGCACCCGCCGATCCGCCTGCCGGAGCGAACCCCCGCTACGGGATATCCCTGACGACGGGCAATCTCCCCCCCGCGATATGATGGGGAATCACATGAAACGGACCGTCAAGGGATTGGCCGCGCTCGCGCTGGCGGTGCTTGGTGCCTGCGGCACTGGGTGTTCCCGGCAGGGGCCCGCGGCCGAGGCGCGGCTCGCGCAAGCGCTCGAGGCGATGCAGCAGGGCCGGCTCGACGACGCGGCGCGCCAGCTCGCGGCGATCAAGCCCACGGGCGGCTGGTTGCGCAGCGCCGCGTTCACGGCGCCGCTCGCCCTGCGCCTGCGGGCGCAGATCGCCCTGCGGACGGGCGCGTTGGAAGAGTCGCTCCGCCTCTTCCGCGAATACGACAGCCGGTACGGGAGCCTCGCGCCGGTGGCCTGGGTCCGCGCCGGCCTCGCGCTGGTCCAGAAGTACCACGATTGGCAGGGCGTCCCCGCCCTCCTGTACCTGCGCGGGCTCGAGGTCGAGGAGGACAATCCCGCGCTCGCGCTGCGGACGTGGCGTGGTCTGCTCCGGGACTACCCGCGCGCGACCATCGCCCCCGCGGCGCAGTTGAAGCTGGGCCTGCTCCAGGAGCGGCTCGAGAACCCGACGTGGGCGCTCGCGGATCTCACCGCGGTCTCGGACCTGCCGGCGGACGCCGTGGACCAGGACGGCAACCCGGTCGCGCCCCGGGCCCTCCTCGCGATCGGCGAGATCCACCGCGACCTGCGCCAGGACCCTCCGTCCGCGCGCGCGGCGTTCGACGCCGTCATCGCCAAGTACGGGAAGACGACGTTCACGTCGGCCGACGGCTTGGTCAAGGGGTCCCCGGCGGCCCTGGCGAAGCTCGAGCTGGCGCGGATGGCCCCCGACGGCGGCCCCGGGCTCCTGGAAGCGGTGGCGGGGTGGACGGGGCCGACCGGTTTCGTCACGGCGGACCGGGTCGGGGACGTGCGGATGGAGGCGCGGTTCCGGCTCGCGGAGCTGGCGCTCAAGCGCCGCTCGCTCGATGCGGCGAAGACCCGCGTTGTCGAGATCGTGATCCGGGCGCCGGACGTTCCCGCCGGCCCGCCGTCGGGGCCGCGGCCGTGGTACGGGTACCAGGCGCTGGACTGGCTCGGGGATCAGCTCGGCAGGCGCTCGCCGGAGACCGCGCTCGCGGGGCTGGCGGAGGTGGAGAAGGAGGCGCGCCACCGCGAGATCTGGGCGTACGCCGCCTTCCAGCACGTCCGCCTGCTGGCCCGGCTGAACCGGCAGCAGGAGGCGCGCGCGGTGCTCGCCGAGCTGGAACGGCGGTTCCCGAATCTAGAGTGCGACGCGGACGGCACGGGACTGACCCTCGTTCCTGCCCGCGAAGCAAGGAAGGTGCTGGGCGGATGAGCATCACGGCGGCTTCGGGGTTCCGGGCGGCGGGGGTCTGGGCGGCCATCAAGGGGTCCGGCAAGCCGGATCTTGCGCTGATCGTTTCCGATCGCCCCGCGGCGGCGGCCGGCGTCTTCACCGTCAACCGGTTCCGGTCCGTGGATGTCGAACTCGACGAGGCGCGCCTCGCGGCCACGGGCGGGCGGGCGTCCGCGATCGTGGTGACGAGCGGATACGCGAACACAATGACCGGCCCGGGGGGACGTAGAGACGCCGTCGCCATCGGCCGGGCTGCGGCGCGGCTCCTGAAAGTGCCCGAGCGCGAGGTCCTGATCTCGTCCACGGGCGCGATCGGGTTCCGGCTGCCGGTGCCCCGGGTGATCCGGGGCCTGCGGAAGGCGGTCCGAGCGCTGGCGGCGACGAAGGAGGCGGGGATGGCGGCGGCGCGCGGGATCATGACGACGGATACGCACCCGAAGCAGGCGGAGGCCAGGTTCTCGGACGGGGGCCGGGTCTTCACGGTCGGTGGGATCGCCAAGGGCGTTGGCATGGTGGCGCCGTCGATGGCCACGATCCTCGTCTACGTCACGACGGATGCTGCGGTGCCCCCCGCGCCGCTTCGCCGCGCACTCGTGGCCGCGTGCGCGGACACGCTGAACGCGATCACGGTCGACGGCCAGATGAGCACGAACGACTCCGCGATCTGTCTCGCGAACGGCGCGGCGGCGTGCAGGGCATTGTCGGGGCCGGGGGTGCGCCGGTTCGCGGCGGCCCTGCACGAAGTCTGCGCCGCGCTCGCCCGCCAGCTCGTGGCGGACGGTGAGGGTGCGACCCGGCTGATCCGCGTGTCCGTGACCGGCGCGCTGAACGCCCGGGAGGCCGCGCTCGCGGCCCGCGCGGTCGCGGATTCGGCGCTGGTCAAGACCATGTTCTACGGCCGCCAGGCGAACTGGGGGCGGATTGCCCAGGCTCTTGGAGCTTCCGGGGCCCGGTTCGATCCTCTCCGGGTGACGGTCCGCGTGGGCGGGTACCCCGCGATCCGGGGCGGCCTCCTCGTGAAGCCGCGGTTCGAGCTCTACTCCCGGCTCGCGGAAGCCGAAGTCCCGGTCGCTATCGACCTCGGAGCGGGGCGCGCGCGGGCGAGCGTACTCACCTGCGACCTGACGGAGCGCTACGTCAGGATCAACGCCGGATACCTGAGCTAGTGCGGTCCCAAGCGACCGCAGCCGGGTTTCAGCGGACGCTGAAACCCTGGACGGGCATGGTCAGGCGGGCAGGAACCGCGACCCGTCTGGGTGATCTGGGGACCACGTCGCTCGGGGCCGGGCGGCGGGTCCCGAAGACCCACCGCAGAGTCGAGGCGCTCGGGGCGATCGACGAGCTCTCGTGCGTGCTTGGGCTCGCGGCGCCCGAGGCGCCGCGAGCCATGCGCCCCCTCCTGGTCTCCATCCAGCACGACCTCTTCGACGTTGGCGCCGATGTCGCCGCAGGCCCGCGGGCTCACGGCCGCGTGACGGCCGCATCCGTCCGCCGGCTCGAGGCCGAGATGGCCCGACGCGCACGGCGCCGGGCGCCCGTGCGGAGGTTCGTGGTGCCGGCCGGGTGGCTGCACCTCGCGCGCGCCGTCTGCCGCCGGGCGGAGCTGAGGCTCTGGGCGGTCGCCGAGCGCGACCGCGTCAACCCGGAGGCGTGCCGGTACCTGAACCGGTTGTCGAGCCTCCTGTTCGCGCTCGCGGTCGCGGCGGCGGGGCGCCCACGCCGGTGGACACCGCTCGCCCGCTGATCACGACGGAGGCCGCCGCCGGCGCGATCCTGGCGGTCGCGGCGGCGATCCGGTTCTTCCGGCTCGGTCTCTTCGCGCTCGGGTTCGACGAGGCCATGAGCGTTCGGTGGGCGAGCGGGCCCTCGTTGCGGGCCGTCTGGGGAGAGCCGCCCGCCCGGGCCCCGGCGTTCAACGACGTCTATAACTCCCTCCTGCACTACTGGATGGTGCTGGGCTCGGATCCGGCGACGGTCCGGGCGCTCTCGGCGATCCTGAGCATCCTTGCCCTCTGGCTGGGATGGCGAATCCTGAGCCGGCTGCTCCCGCCGGGGCCCGCGCTGGCGGCGCTCGCCCTGTTCGCGTTCTCGCCCTTCCAGGTCCAGTACGCCCAGGAGGCCAGGCAGTACATGCTTACGCTGGTCTTCGAGTTCGCGGCGACGCTGGCCCTGCTCCGGGCCGTGGCGCCCGGGCGCGCGGGCGTCCGGGCCGGCGGCGCCTGGGCCCACGGCGCTTGGGTCAACGGCGCCTGGGCCGCGTGGGCCGCGGGTTGTGCGGTGGCGGCCGTGACCCATCTGGTCGCGCTGGCCTGGATTCCGGCGTCCGCGGTGTACGTCCTGTTGCTTCCCGGCGCGCGCCGGAACCTCGCGCCGCTGGCCGGCTGGGGCGCGCTGGCCGCCGCCCCGGCGGTCGTCCTCGCGGTCGCGGACGCCCGCGCGATCACGCTCGTCAATGCCACGTCCCCCAAGGCATACAACCTGCCCGAATTCCTGCTCGGGATCGACAACTTCTTCGGCCCCGGCGCCTGGGTGCCGGACGCCATGATCCTGCCGGCGCTCGCGGTGTTCGGTGTGGCGATGGTCGTCGGCGTTGTGGTCTGCGCGGTCCCGGGGCGCCCAATGCGCGCACCCGGGCTCCGAGCCGCGGTGCTCGCCTTCGGACTGGTGCCGCTGGCGTTGCTGCTGGTCGGGAACTGGACCGGCGCCGTCTACCGGCCGAAACTCAGGTACGCGATGGCGTCCCAGCTCTTCCTGATGGCCGCATCCGCCCGCGGCTTCTGGGCCCTGCCGTGGCCCGCGGCGCGGGCGGTCGTGCTCGCGGCTTTCCTGGCGCTGGACGTCGCCTCGCTGGTCCGGTACTTCGGCGGGGGGACGCCGTCGCTGGACCTGCCGCCGTGCAAAAAACCTTTTCACGAGGTGGCGGAGGACCTCGTCGCGCGCGCGCGCCCGGGCGACGGCGTTCTCAGCGTCGGATTCGAGACTTACCTGCCACTCGACCGGTATCTGGGCGGGCGGCTGGCGCACGGCTACATCCTGCGCGATCCCCTAATGTCGGACGGGGAACTGGAGGTGCTGGGATTCCCGTCGGAGGTCCGGGGGTTCATCCGCGCCCACGGGCGGGTATGGGTCGTGAGCGCCCCGGTCTACTACACGGCGCCGACAGAAGTCCCCGGAGACGTTCTCGCGGTCCTCCGCCGCGTCGCAGTCCTGTGCGAGGAGGCGCTCCGCCCCGGGATTAGGATCCAGCGGTGGGAGGCGCGCCGCCCGTCGGGCGCCCCCCCCCCCCCCCGGGGGCGGGGG
>ERZ1292640.55-Hain-H43-02um-R1-55-length-83805-cov-9_pt1 | contig 83805 bp, 100 predicted proteins | sample MGYA00564404_ERZ1292640 | MGnify/ENA primary metagenome ERZ1292640 (study PRJEB36523, sample SAMEA6512636) | groundwater metagenome | collected 2019-01-08 | study: AquaDiva: Metagenomics assemblies of 32 groundwater samples
AGCTTGCGCAGGCGCGAGACCTGCACGTCCAGGCTGCGGTCAAACGGTTCGAATTCGCGGCCGCGCGCCAGCTGGGCCAGCTTCTCGCGCGACATCGGCTGGCGCGGATGGCGCACCAAGGCCTTGAGCATGGCGAATTCGCCGGTGGTCAGTGGCAGTTCTTCACCTTCCTTGCGCAGGGTTCGGGCCCCCAGATCGAAGTTGAAGGGGCCGAAGTTCACCATTTCATTGTCGCTCGACGGTGCGCCGGGCGCTTCCTGCGTGGGGCGGCGGCGCAGCACGGCATTGATGCGTGCCAGCAGTTCGCGCGGGTTGAAGGGCTTGCCGAGGTAGTCGTCGGCACCGACTTCCAGGCCGACGATACGGTCCACATCCTCGACCTTGGCGGTCAGCATGATGATGGGGGTCTTGTCATTGGCGGCGCGCAGTCGGCGGCAGATGGACAGGCCGTCTTCACCCGGCATCATGAGGTCGAGCACGATCAGGTCCACGGTTTCGCGCAGCAGAATGCGGGTGAGTGACTTGCCGTCTTCGGCCTGGAAGACTTCAAATCCTTCCTGGGTGAGGTAGCGACGCAGCAGATCGCGGATGCGGGCATCGTCATCCACGACCAGGATCTTGTCGGTACGGTTGGAGCTTGAAGTGGCCATGATCTCTCTCGGCAAATTTGTAACAGAGCCGATTCTGCAGGCCCAAACCGTGGTTTGGCGCGATTGAACGCCGACTTTGACAGTCTGTTACAAATATGCTGGCTAGGGGCCAGGGGGGCTCGGAACAATGCGGGAACAGGGATGCCGGGATTCTGAAGGAGGCTTACATTGCGAACGGTGAAGATGCAGTGCTTGCTGAGTTGCGCGCTGTTGGTCGGCAGCGCGGCCATGGCGCAGCCGGCCGACGGTGTCCAAAGCGCCGCCGAACGTCAAGCGCTGCAGGAACAGCGGCGCGCTGAGTTGCGCCAGACGCTGCAATCCGAGCGCCAGCCGGCCCAGGGGCCACGCCCGTCGCCTCGCCAACTGTCGCCGCAGGAGCGGCAGGCCTTGCGTGAGCAGCTGCGGCAACAGCAGCAAGGGGCGGCGCTCCGGTCTGCGCCGTGACCGATGGCGCCACAAGGCATGACATGGGCATTGGTAATACGGGGGTAACATGCGATTTGCTATCAAAATAATAGCTGCTTATTCAATTTTGGCCGGGGCAACAGGCGGATTTGCGCAGCAAACTTCGCCGCCGCAGAACGTGGTGCAGCTCTCGGCCTCGGCCGCGCTCGAAGTGCCGTATGACTGGCTGGTGCTGGCCATGAGCACCAGCCGCGACGGTCCGGATGCCCAGACGGTGCAAGCCCAGCTCAAAGCGGCGCTGGACGCCGCCCTCGCCGAGGCCCGAGCAAGTGTCCAGCCCGGCGCGCTGCAGGTGCGCACCGGCAATTTCAACCTGGCACCGCGTCGCGGCCGTGATGGTCACATCAACGGCTGGCAGGGCTCGGCCGAACTCGTGCTGGAAGGGCGTGACTTTGCCCGCATCAGTGCCGCGGCCGGACGCATCCAGACCCTGACCGTGAGCAGTGTGGCGTTCAGCCTGAGCCGGGAGCAGCAGGCGGCCGTCGAGTCGCAGGTGCAGGCGCAGGCCATCGAGCGCTTCAAGACGCGGGCGGCCGACATTGCCAAGGTCTTTGGCTTTGCCGCGTACACCCTGCGTGAAGTCGCCATCAGCAGCAGCGAGCCGAACCCGCCACGCCCGCGGTTTCTCGCCATGGCGGCCAGCAGCGCTGTGGCCGATGCCCCGCTGCCGGTGGAGGCCGGCAAGGGAACGGTTCAGGTGACCGTGAGTGGTTCGGTGCAGCTGAAATAAGGCCGGTGTGAGGCAGTGCGGGGCTGGCGTTCCGGCAATCGTCCGGACGCTTACTGGGCCGCCCAGCCGCCGTCCATGTTCCAGGCCACGCCGCGCACATTGCTGGCGGCCGGCGAACAGAAGAACACGGCAAGCTCGCCCAACTCGTCCGGCGTGGTGAACTGCATCGACGGCTCCTTTTCGCCCAGCAGTACTTTCTTGGCCTCTTCGTTGGACAGCCCCAGCGCGGCGGCCTTGGCGTCCACCTGTTTTTGCACCAGCGGCGTCAGCACCCAGCCTGGGCAGATGGCGTTGCAGGTCACGCCGCTGGTGGCGTTTTCCAGCGCGGTGACCTTGGTCAGGCCGACGATGCCGTGCTTGGCCGCCACGTAGGCCGATTTTTCGGCCGAGGCCACCAGGCCGTGCACCGAGGCGACGTTGATGATGCGGCCCCAGTCGGCAGCACGCATCGCCGGCAGCGCCAGGCGCGTGGTGTGGAAGGCGCTGGTGAGGTTGATGGCCAGGATGGCGTCCCAGCGCTCGGGCGGGAAGTCCTCGATGCGCGCCACATGCTGGATGCCGGCGTTGTTGACCAGGATGTCGACGCGGCCGAACTGCGCCGCAGCGAACCTCATCATGTCCTCGATGTCGGTCGCCTTGCTCATGTCGGCACCGTGGTAGGCCACTGTGGCGCCCAGCGCAGCCATCTCAGCCTTGGGGCCTTCAACATCGCCGAAGCCGTTGAGCACGATGTTGGCGCCTTGGCGGGCCAGCGCCCGGGCGATGCCGAGGCCGATGCCGCTGGTGGAGCCGGTCACGAGGGCGGTTTTGCCTTTGAGCATGGTGTTTCTCCGATCAGGGGGACACGATTGAATTAGGATCAGGGGGCGCGTTGCCCATTATCTGATTTCACCATGACCGAGCCTACGCTGAATTACGTATCCTGCCCCGATGCCGGCGGCGGCCATCGCATGGCGTACTGGCAGTGGGGCGCGCCTCAAGCCAGTCACGTGGTGATGTGCGTCCATGGCCTGGCGCGTCAGGGGCGTGATTTCGATGTGCTGGCGCAAGCCCTGTGCGCGCGCGATCCGGATGGTGTGCGTGTGATCTGCCCCGACGTGGTCGGCCGTGGCCGCAGCGACTGGTTGAAGGACCCGATGAGTTACCAGCTGCCGGTTTATGCCTCCGACATGCTGGTGCTGCTTCAGCAGTTGCAGCCGGGCACGCTGGACTGGGTGGGCACCAGCATGGGCGGACTGATCGGCCTGGGACTGTGCGGCCAGCCGGATCTGCCGTTGCCGGCGCCCATCCGGCGCCTGGTGCTCAATGATGTCGGCCCGGTGGTCCAGTGGCAGGCGATCGAGCGCATCGGCGCCTATCTGGGGCAGCCGGTCCGGTTCCAGTCGCTGGAGCAGGCGGCGGACGTCCTTTGGACCATTTCTTCAAGTTTCGGGCCGCACACGCGTGAGCAGTGGCTGGCCCTGACGCGGCACATGATCAAGCCGGCCGCTGATGCGGCAGGTGGTTTCATGCTGCATTACGACCCGGCCATCGCTGTGCCGTTCCGGGCGCTGACGAAGGCGTCGGCAGCCCAGGGCGAAGCCGTGCTGTGGCGCCTGTATGACGCCATCCGCGCCCGGACGCTGCTGATCCGCGGCGCACAGTCCGATCTGTTGTCGCCAGAGACGGCACAGGCCATGACGCAACGCGGTCCCAAGGCCCGGTTGGTGGAGTTTTCCGGTGTCGGTCATGCGCCGACCCTGATCGCCCCCGATCAGGTGCAGGTGGTCAGCGATTTCCTGTTCGGCGCAGAGTGAGCCGTCCATGAAAAGCCACGCCGCCGAACACCAAAACGCAGAACCGCTGCCGCAGGTCATTGCCGCCACCGCGCACAGCCTGCCCGAGCAGGACCAGGCCCTGGCGCGCGCGCGCGCCTTTGCCGAGCCGCTGCTGGCCGGCGAGACACTGGACACCGGGGAAAACATGCTGGCGCACGCCGATGCGGTGGCTGCCATCCTCAAGACCATCGGCGGTTCGGAGGCCATGCAGGCCGCCAGCTATCTGGTCTATGCCAGCGCCCACCTGAACAAGCCGCAGGAAGTCATCGCCAAGGCCTTTGGCGACAGCTTTGCCGAGCTGGCGGTGGAAACCACCAAGCTGGTGCAGGTGCAACGCCAGGCGCGCGCGGCCCAGGTGGCAGCTTCTGGCTCGGGCACGCCGGTACCGATGGCCCAGACGGCGGCCGCCCAGACCGAGAACGTGCGCAAGATGCTGCTGGCCTTCTCGCGCGACCTGCGGGTCGTCATGCTGCGTCTGGCCTCGCGCCTGCAGACGCTGCGCCACTTCGCCGCCACCAAGCTGCCGGTGCCGCCCGGCCTGGCGGCCGAGTCGCTGCAGGTGTTCGCACCGCTGGCCAACCGGCTGGGCATCTGGGAAGTCAAGTGGGAGATGGAGGACCTGTCCTTCCGCTTCCTGGAGCCCGATACCTACAAGGAGGTGGCACGGCTGCTCGATGAAAAACGCATCGAGCGCGAGGCCTATGTCGAACACCTGCGCACCCGACTGGAGTCCGAACTTCATGCGCAAGGCATCCACGCCCGGGTCCAGGGCCGTCCCAAGCATATCTACAGCATCGTCAAGAAGATGCGCGGCAAGTCGCTCCACTTCGACCAGGTCTACGACGTGCGGGCACTGCGCATCGTGGTCAACTCGATTCCCGACTGCTATGCAGCCTTGAGCTGGGTGCACAGCCAGTTCACGCCCGTCACCGAGGAGTTCGACGACTACATCGCCAAGCCGAAAGCCAATGGTTACCAGTCGCTGCATACCATCGTGCGCGATGCCGAGGGCCGGCCGATCGAGATCCAGATCCGGACCCAGGCCATGCACGAACATGCCGAGCATGGCGTGGCTGCGCACTGGGCTTACAAGGAAGCCGGAACCAAGGGCTATTCCGGGGTATCGGCCAACAGTAGCTATGACACCAAGATCGCCGTGCTGCGCCAGCTGCTGGCCTGGGAGCGCGATCTCTCCGGTCCACAGCAAGACCAGGGGTTTTTCGAAGACCGGATCTACGTGTTGACGCCGGATGCGGCCATCGTGGAACTGCCGCAGGGGGCGACCCCGATCGACTTCGCTTACAGCGTGCACACCAATCTGGGACACCGTTGCCGCGGCGCACGCATCGATGGCGCCATGGTGCCGCTCAATACGCCGCTGAAAAATGGCCAGACGGTGGAGGTGGTGGCGGCCAAGGACGGCGGCCCCTCACGTGACTGGCTCAATCCCGAGCTCGGCTTTCTGGTCAGCCCGCGCGCGCGCGCCAAGGTGCGGGCCTGGTTCAACGCGCTGGCCATGCACGAAACCGTGGCGCGGGGCCGCGAGGCGGTGGAAAAGCTGTTGCAGCGTGAAGGCAAGACCGCCATCAAGCTCGATGACCTGGCAGCCCAGCTGGGTTTCGGTTCGGCCGATGCCCTGTTCGAGGTGGTGGGCAAGGATGAGTTTTCGCTGCGCAACATCGAGACCCTGCTGCGCCCGCCGGCGCCACCGGCCACGCAAGACGAGCAGCCGCAGCTCAAAAAATCAAGGAGCGACGGTGCCTCGCGTGGTGGCGTGCTGGTGGTGGGCGTTGATTCGCTGCTGACTCAGCTGGCCAAATGCTGCAAGCCGGCACCGCCCGACGAGATTCGCGGCTTCGTTACGCGTGGCAAGGGTGTCAGTGTCCACCGGGCCGATTGCGCCAACCTGCGGGAAATGGCGGCGCGCAACGCCGAGCGTGTGATCGAGGTTGAATGGGGCCGCTCCAAGAATAGCGAACTGGCCCTGTATCCGGTGGACGTGACGGTGGAAGCCATCGACCGTCAAGGCCTGCTGCGCGATGTGCTCGAAGTCTTCGCCAAGGAAAAGCTCAACGTCATCGGCGCCCAGACCCAGACCGTCAAGGGCATCGCCTGGATGACGTTGACGGTGGAGATCTCCGATTCGGGCCGCTTGGGCAAGGTGCTGGGGGCGGTGGCCGGCTTGGCTGGGGTGCGGTCGGCGCGGCGGCGTTAATTTTTCTCAGACGTGCTTGGTGGGTGTCGGGTGCGCAACCCGACCCCCATCACTCTGACAGAGAGAAAAGGTTATTTCCGTTTCGATCCGCCGAAGATGCTGCCCAGCACCCCGCGAATGATTTGTCGTCCCACTTCCCGGCCAATCGAGCTGGCGGCGCTCTTGATGAGTTGTTCGCCGGCACTGGCACGCGTACGCTTCGGCCCGCCGCCGAGCAGGCCGCCCAGGGTGTCGAGCAGGCCGCCGCCGGAGGATTCCTGTTCCGGCGAGGGCACTTCGGCCTGGCCCATGCGCTTTTGCGTGCGACCGGACAGCAATTCAAAGGCCGATTCGCGATCGACGGTTTTTTCGTAGACGCCGGCCACCACCGAGTTGGCGATCAGGGCCTTGCGTTGCTCAGGCGTGATGGGACCGATCTGGCTGCCGGGCGGCAGCACATAGACGCGTTCGGTGATGCCGGGACGGCCTTTGTCGTCGAGAAAGCTCACCAGCGCTTCGCCGACGGCCAGTTCCGTAATGGAGGTGGCGATGTCGAGCTTCGGGTTCTGCCGCATGGTCTCGGCGGCTGATTTCACCGCTTTCTGGTCGCGCGGCGTGAAGGCGCGCAGGGCATGCTGCACCCGGTTGCCGAGCTGGCCGAGCACGCTGTCGGGGATGTCGAGCGGGTTCTGCGTCACGAAATAGACGCCGACGCCCTTGCTGCGCACCAGCCGCACCACCAGTTCGATGCGCTCCAGCAGCGCCTTGGGCGCGTCGTTGAACAGCAGGTGGGCCTCGTCGAAGAAGAACACCAGCTTGGGTTTGTCCAGGTCGCCCACTTCGGGCAGGTGTTCGAACAGCTCGCTCAGCAGCCACAGCAGGAAGGTGGCGTACAGGCGCGGCGCGTTCATCAGCCGGTCGGCCGTCAGGATGTTGATCACACCACGGCTCTGCGTCATCGCCGGGCCGCCCCAAGCTGAAGCAGCGCCCCCTTGGGGGGCCGACGCCGCAGGCGTCTTGGGGGCCACATCCACGGTCTGCATGAAATCGGCGATGTTGAGCATGGGCTCGCCGAAGAACTTGTCGCCGCCCTGGGCCTCGATCTGCAGCAGGCCGCGCTGGATGGCGCCAATGCTGGCGGCGCTGATGTTGCCGTATTGGGTGGTGAACTGCGAGGCGTTGTCGCCCACATGCTGGCACATGGCGCGCAGATCCTTCATGTCGAGCAGCAGCAGACCCTGGTCGTCGGCGATCTTGAAGACCAGCTGCAGCACGCCTTCCTGCGTCTCGTTCAGGTTAAGCATGCGGCCCAGCAGCAGGGGGCCGAGGTCGCTCACGGTGGCGCGCACCGGGTGGCCCTGTTCGCCGAACACGTCCCACAGGGTGGTAGGGAATGCTATCGATTCAGGAGCGGTCAGCGCACGTTCCTTCAGGACCTTGGCCAGTTTTTCACCGACGATGCCAGCTTGCGAGATGCCGGTGAGATCACCCTTGACGTCGGCCATGAAGACCGGCACGCCGATGCGCGAGAAGCCCTCGGCCAGGGTCTGCAGCGTGATGCTCTTGCCGGTGCCGGTGGCGCCGGTGATCAGACCATGCCGGTTGGCCTTGTCGGGCCGGAGGAAGCATTGTGTGTCGTTGTGCTGGGCAATCAGGATCGGATCAGCCATGGCATTCCCAAAAAGTACAATTGAGCCTATGTCTGCTTCTTCAACAGAGCAGACCCATAGCGTAACGAACTTTTAAGGAATCCCCATGGCTGGACACAGTAAATGGGCCAACATTCAGCACCGTAAAGGCCGCCAGGACGAGAAGCGCGGCAAGATCTGGACCCGCATCATCCGCGAAATCATGGTCGCCGCCCGCTCCGGCGGCGGCGATCCGGCCGCCAACCCGCGCCTGCGCCTGGCGATCGACAAGGCCAAGGCGGCCAACATGCCGGCCGACAACATCAAGCGCAATGTCGACAAGGCCACCGGCAACCTCGAGGGCGTGACCTACGAGGAAATCCGCTACGAAGGCTATGGCATCGGTGGCGCGGCCATCATCGTCGACACCATGACCGACAACCGGGTGCGCACCGTGGCCGAAGTGCGCCACGCTTTCAGCAAGCATGGCGGCAATATGGGGACCGAAGGCTCGGTAGCGTTCCAGTTCAAGCATTGCGGTCAGCTGATCTTCGCACCGGGGACATCTGAGGACAAGGTGATGGAGGTGGCGCTGGAAGCCGGTGCCGAGGATGTGGTCACGGATGAGGACGGTGCCATCGAGGTGCTGACGTCGCCGGGTGACTTCGAAGCCGTGAAGAACGCGCTGGAAGCCGCCGGCCTCAAGCCCGACGTGGCCGAGGTCACCATGCGGCCGGAGAACACCATCGAACTCAGCGGCGACGATGCCGCCAAGATGCAGAAGCTGCTCGACGTTCTCGAGGATCTTGATGACGTGCAAGAGGTCTATCACAACGCTGAGGTGTGATTGAACACCCCCAGGCTGCGCGCACTTCGTGTCGCTCCGCCACCCCCTTGCAGGGGGCGGCACCAGCGGCCCGGCCAAGCCGGTTCCGCGGTGCCCCTTGGGTTTGCCTGGTTTGTACGCCTGCGTTTCGGGCTTAGTTAAGGATTGATATGAAAGTACTCGTGATTGGTGGCGGCGGCCGGGAACACGCGCTGGCCTGGAAACTGGCCCAGTCCCCCAAGGTGCAGATGGTCTATGTGGCGCCGGGCAATGGCGGCACAGCGCGCGATGCGCGCCTGCAAAACGTGCCGATCACGGACGTCAAGGAATTGCGCATCTGGGCGCAGGCCGAAAAAATCGGCCTCACGGTGGTGGGTCCTGAAGCCCCGCTGGCGGCCGGGGTGGTGAATGAGTTCCGCGCCCACGGCCTGCGGGTGTTTGGCCCGACCCAGGCGGCGGCGCAGCTGGAGAGCTCCAAGGCCTTTTCCAAGGCTTTCATGAAGCGCCACGGCATTCCGACCGCCGAGTATGAGACCTTCTCCGACCCGGTGGCAGCCCATGCCTATGTCGACAAGATGGGCGCGCCCATCGTGGTCAAGGCCGACGGCCTGGCGGCCGGCAAGGGCGTGGTGGTGGCCATGAGCCTGGCTGAAGCCCATGAAGCGATCGACTTCATGCTGCTGGACAACAAGCTGGGCGTGAGCCACAACGAAGGCGGCGCGCGCGTGGTGATCGAGGAGTTCCTGCAAGGCGAGGAGGCCAGCTTCATCGTGTTGTGCGACGGCAAGAACGTCACCGCGCTGGCCACCAGTCAGGACCACAAGCGTCTGCTGGATGCCGACCAGGGCCCCAACACCGGCGGTATGGGGGCCTATTCGCCGGCACCGGTGGTCACGCCCGAGGTGCATGCGCGTGCCATGCGCGAGATCATCCTGCCCACCATCAAGGGCATGGAAAAGGATGGCATTCCCTATACCGGCTTCCTCTACGCCGGTCTGATGATCGACGCCCAGGGGGCACCGAAGACGCTGGAGTTCAACTGCCGCATGGGCGACCCGGAAACCCAGCCCATCATGATGCGCTTGAAGAGCGATCTGCTTGACGTGATGCTGGCCGCCACCGAGCCTGGCCCGCACGGCCGGCTCGACCAGGTCGAGCTGGAGTGGGACCGTCGCTGTGCTTTGGGGGTGGTGATGGCGGCTCACGGTTACCCGATGAATCCGCGCAAGGGCGATGTCATCAGCGGCTTGCCGCCGGATGCGGACGATGCCATGGTGTTCCATGCCGGAACGACGATGAAGGATGGCCAGGTGTTGACGTCCGGGGGGCGTGTGCTGTGCGTCACGGCCCTGGCCGACAGCGTGAAACAGGCGCAGCACCGCGCCTATGAGGTGGCCAAGGGCATCCATTTTGACGGCATGCAGTACCGCCGCGACATCGGCTACCGTGCCATCAAAAACTGACGCCCCAGGATGTCCCTGAGCGACTATTCCAGGCCCTTCGCGGTGCAGTTTCCCGGCAGCGCCTTGGCGCGCTGGATTCTGCGGCGGCTGGGTTGGCGCGTGCACTTTGATGGATTGCCGGCCAAGCAGGGGGTGCTGGCGGTCTATCCGCACACCAGCAACTGGGATTTCGTGATCCTGATCATCGCCAAATGGGCGGTCGGAATTCCGGTGCGCTTCTGGGGCAAGGACAGCCTGTTCCGGCTGCCGCTGTTCGGCCGCTGGCTGCGCTGGCTCGGCGGTGTGCCGGTGCAGCGCACCGCGTCGAACGGCGTGGTGAGCGAAACAGCGGCGCAGCTGGCGCAGGCGCGCGAGCGGGATGAGTATTTCTGGCTGGCCCTGGCGCCGGAAGGCACGCGCAAGCACATCCCCGGCTGGCGCACGGGTTTTTACCGTACAGCGGTCAGGGCCGGTGTACCGTTGGGGCTGGTGCGGCTTGATTACCGTCTGCGTGAAGTGACGGTGCAGAACTTCATTCGTCTGACGGGCTGCGAGAGGGACGATTTCCGGCGCATTGCCCATATTTATGCGGGCGTCACGGGCTGCAAACCCGCCAACGCGGCACCGATACGGCTGCTCGAGCCGGAAGTGCCGCGGACTGAAACCATAGTGAAATGACCATGACCACAGAAACCACGAATGTCAGTGCCGTGCGCCAGTACCTGCAGGATCTGCAGCGGCGCATCACGGCGGCCATTGCCGAGGTGGACGGCAGCGACTTTCTGGCCGATGCCTGGGAAAAGGCGCCTGGCGAGTCGCTGCAGGGCAATGGCCTGACCAAGATTCTGGAAGGCGGGCGCGTGTTTGAGCGCGCCGGCTGCGGGTTTTCGCATGTCAGCGGCTCCAAGCTGCCGCCGTCGGCGACCCAGCACCGACCGGAACTGGCCGGTGCGCCGTTCGAAGCCATGGGCGTCTCGCTGGTGTTCCATCCGCGCAACCCCTACGTGCCCACGGTGCACATGAACGTGCGCATGCTGGCCGCCAAGGGCAAGGACGGGCAGGACGTCTGCTGGTTCGGCGGGGGCATGGACCTGACACCCTACTATGGCTTCGAGGAAGATGCGGTGCATTTCCATACCGTCTGCCGCGACGCGCTGACGCCCTTCGGTGACGACAAGTACCCGCGCTTCAAGACCTGGTGCGACGAGTATTTCTTCCTCAAGCACCGCAACGAGCAGCGCGGTGTCGGCGGGGTGTTTTTCGATGACTTCTCCGAACTCGGCTTCGATGGCAGTTTCGCCATGATGCGTGCCGTCGGCGACGCCTTCCTGGGAGCCTATCTGCCCATCGTCGAGCGGCGTCAGCACCTGAATTTCGGGGAGCGCGAGCGTCAGTTCCAGCTGTACCGGCGTGGCCGTTATGTCGAGTTCAATCTGGTGTGGGACCGCGGCACGCACTTCGGTCTGCAATCGGGCGGGCGCACCGAGTCCATCCTGCTGTCCATGCCGCCGCTGGTGAGCTGGGCCTATCAGCAGCAGCCGGAGCCGGGTTCCCCGGAAGAGGCGCTGTACACGAAGTTCCTACCGCGGCGGGACTGGGTTTGAACGCGCCATCGAAACGACTCGGCATCTTCGGCGGCGCTTTTGATCCGCCGCATCTGGCACACCGGGCGCTGGCCGAGGTGGCGCTGTCACAACTTGAGCTTGACGAGTTGCGGGTGTTGCCGACCGGCCACGCCTGGCACAAAAGCCGGCAACTCACGCCGGCGCAGCATCGCCTGGCAATGGCCCAGCTGACTTTTGCCGGGCTGCCCGGGCTGGTGCTGGATGACCGCGAGATCCGGCGTGCCGGGCCGTCTTACACGCTCGATACGTTGCGCGAGTTGCATGCCGAGCAACCTGAGGCGGAATTGTTCCTGGTGATGGGCAAAGACCAGGCCGATGTACTGCCCAGTTGGCGCGACTGGCAGGAGATCGTCCATCTTGCTATAATTTGTGTAGCTGATCGCGATGGATTGACGGGCCAAGAGACCCGATTCTTACCTCCGCCCGAGATGGCGGCACGCTTTCGAAAGCTGCACATGCCCGCCATGGACATCAGTGCCACAGGCATCCGCACCCGGGTAGCGAGCCAGCAGGGCATCGCCCCACTGGTCTGCGAGCCCGTTGCGCGCTATATTGAAGACCATCACCTTTACACGACCTCTTGATGACTACCGAAACCGCTGCCAAAAAAGACATCCAAAAACTCCAGCGCGCCATCGTCGATGGACTGGAGGACGTGAAGGCGCAGGACATCCAGGTGTTCAACACCGAACACCTCTCGCCGCTGTTCGAGCGCGTGATGATCGCTTCCGGCACTTCCAACCGCCAGACCAAGGCGCTGGCCGCCAGCGTGCGCGACGCTGTCCGTGACGCCGGCTTTGCCAAGCCCCGCATGGAAGGCGAGGACAACGGCGAATGGATCATCGTGGACTGCGGCCAGGCCGTGGTGCACATCATGCAGCCCAACATCCGCCAGTACTACCACCTGGAAGACCTGTGGGGCGACAAGCCGGTGCGGCTGAAGTTCGGCGCCGACAAGCCGGTCGCCAAAGCCCCGGCCAAAACCAGCGCGGAGGCCAAGCCGACCACCCTCAAGCGCTCGAGCGCCGCCAAGAAGGGCGTCACCGAGGTTTTCCCCTCCAAGGCGCAGGAAAAGAAGGCCGCAGCCAAGAAGGCGGCCGCCAAGCCGGCCGCGAAAGCGCCGGCGAAGAAGAGCGCTGCCGGCAAGTCGGCTGGCACCACCAAGGTGGCCGCCAAGACAACGGCCAAGACGAGTGCCAAGACGGGCAGTACCAAAGCGCCGGCGAAAAAGACCGCGGCACGCAAGGCCTGACGCCAGGGTCAACACGAGGACATCGAGGCCTGCATGAGGCTGCTGATCGTGGCCGTCGGCCAACGGGTGCCGGATTGGGCCCAGACCGCCTGGGATGACTATGCCAAGCGTTTCCCGCCAGAGCTGCGGGTCGAACTCAAGGCGATCAAGACCGAGCCCCGCGGCTCGAAAACACTGGAGCAGCTCTACGCTGCCGAGCGCACCCGCATCGAGGCCGCCATTCCCAGGGGTAACCGCATCGTCGCGCTGGACGAACGCGGCACCGCGCTGACCACCGTGGCGCTGGCTTCCAAGCTCAAGGCCTGGCAGCTCGAAGGCGATGATGTGGCGCTGGTCATCGGCGGACCGGACGGCCTCGATCCCGCGTTTCGCCAGGCGGCGCACGAGCGCATCCGCTTGTCCGATCTGACCTTGCCGCATGCCATGGTGCGCGTACTGCTGGTCGAGCAGCTCTACCGGGCCTGGTCGATCAATGCCAACCATCCTTACCACCGCGAGTGAGAACGGCCTGACGCATGCCTGATTTCATTTACCTCGCTTCGCAAAGTCCACGCCGGCGCCAGTTGCTGGAGCAGTTGGGCGTGCGCCATGAATTGCTGCTGCCCGATGCGCATGAGGATGCGGAAAGCCTGGAGGCCGTGCTGCCCGGCGAGGCCCCAACGGCCTATGTACAGCGCGTGACCCGGCTCAAGCTCGATGCCGCGCTGGCTCGCCTCAAGCGTCGCGGCTTGCCGGCTGCACCCGTGCTCTGTTCGGACACCACAGTGGCGCTGGGACGCACCATCTACGGCAAACCCGAAGATGCCGGGGACGCCGCCCGCATGCTGGGGGCGTTGGCCGGTCGCACCCACCGCGTGCTGACCGCCGTGGCCGTGGGCACAGCGCGGCGGCGCGAGCACGCATTGAGCGTGTCGCGCGTGACCTTTGCCGACATGAGCCGGCAGCAGATCGCTGCCTATGTGGCCAGTGGCGAGCCGATGGGCAAGGCTGGTGCCTATGCCGTGCAGGGCCGGGCGGCTGCCTACATTTCTCATATCGCGGGCAGCTACTCTGGCATCATGGGCTTGCCGGTCTACGAGACTGCACAATTGCTAAGTTCCTTCGGATTCAAAATCTAATTCAGCTTCAACCATGTGGCCCATCAGCTCAGACTTCTGGATGACCGCTTCGCCAATCGCGGGACACCGCGGAACCGGCTCGGCCGGGCCGCTGGTGTCGCCCCCTGCAAGGGGAAGGGCGGAGCGACACGAAGTGCGCGCAGCCTGGGGGTGTGCCTAGCATGCAAGAAGACATCCTGATCAACTGGTCGCCGCAGGAAACGCGTGTTGCCGTGGTGGAAAACGGCGCGGTGCAGGAGCTGCACGTCGAGCGCACCTATGAACGCGGCCTGGTGGGCAATATCTATCTGGGCCAGGTGTCACGCGTGTTGCCGGGCATGCAGTCGGCCTTCATCGATATCGGCCTGGAGCGCGCCGCCTTTCTGCACGTGGCCGACGTCTGGCACCCGCCGGCGGAAGGCGAGTCGCTCAGTGCCTCGCGTGCGGCACAGCCGCAGATTCCGATCGAAAAACAGGTGTTCGAGGGCCAGGCGCTGATGGTGCAGGTGATCAAGGATCCGATCGGCACCAAGGGGGCGCGTCTGTCGACCCAGGTCAGCATTGCCGGTCGCCTGTTGGTGTTCCTGCCGCAGGACGACCATGTGGGGGTGTCACAGAAGATCCCCGCAGAGCAGCGGGATGAACTGCGTGCGCGGCTGCAGGCGCTGGTGGGCGAGCAGGGCGGTGGTTTCATCCTGCGCACCAACGGCGAGGATGCCTCGGACGCCGAGCTGGCGGACGACATTGCCTACCTGCGCAAGACCTGGGCACGCATCAAGGACGCTTCGCTGCGCATCGCTCCCAAATCGCTGCTGCACCTCGACCTGAACCTGCTGCAGCGCGTACTGCGCGATCTGGTGAGTGAATCGACACAGTCGATCCGGGTTGATTCGCGTGAGCAGTTCGAGGCCTTGCGCGCGTTCGGACGCGAGTTCATGCCGGCCGCCGCCGAGAAGCTGCAGCACTACAAGGGTGAGCGCCCGATCTTCGACCTGTTCTCGATCGACGAGGAGATTGCCAAGGCCCTGGGACGCCGGGTCGACCTCAAGTCCGGCGGCTATCTGATCGTGGACCAGACCGAGGCCCTGACGACCATCGACGTCAATACCGGCGGCTTCGTCGGGGCGCGCAACTTCGACGACACGATCTTCAAGACCAATCTGGAGGCGGCGCAGGCCATTGCACGGCAGCTGCGCCTGCGCAACCTGGGCGGCATCATCATCGTCGATTTCATCGACATGGCGCGCGACGATCACCGCGAGGCGGTGCTATCTGAATTCCGCAAGCAACTGGCGCGCGACCGCGTCAAAACCATGGTGGGTGGTTTCTCCCAGCTCGGGCTGCTGGAGATGACGCGCAAACGCACGCGTGAGTCGCTGGCACACATGCTGTGCGAACCCTGTCCGACCTGCGAAGGCAAGGGCATTGTCAAGACGGCGCGCAGCGTCGCCTATGACATCCTGCGCGAGATTCTGCGTGAGGCGAGACAGTTCAATCCGCACGAATTCCGTGTCGTGGCCTCTCCCAGGGTGATCGAACTGCTGCTGGACGAGGAGAGCCAGCATCTGGCGGGTTTGAGTGAATTCATCGGCAAGCCGGTTTCATTGCAGAGCGAGACGGCGATGGGGCAGGAACAATACGACATCGTGCTTCTTTGAGTCATGCGGATTGCTGTTATCAGTCGGGTATTTTCCAAGTCCGGCGGCGGGGCCGAAAGCTATTCCGTCGCGCTGGTGCAGCAGTTGGCGACGCGCCATGAAATCCATGTGTTCGCGCAGGAGTCGAACCAGCCGGTGTCGGGTGTGACCTATCACCCGGTGTTTTGCCTGAGCCGAAAGCCGCGCTGGATCAACCAGCTGCTGTTTGCCATGGCCACCTGGTGGCGTACGCGCACCGGCTTCGATGTGGTGCACTCGCACGAGAATACCTGGCACGGCCAGATCCAGACCATCCATGTCCGGCCTTTGCGCTACAACCTGCTGCATGGCCGGCACGGCCTACGGCGAGCCTTGCGCTGGCTCAAGGTGATCTTCAGCCCCCGCCTGATCACCTACGTCTGGCTGGAGGGCGCGCGTTTCAGGCCGGTGCCGACGCGTCGCGTGGTGGCCACCTCCGAGACCCTCAAAGGCGAGTGCGAGCTGGCCTACCCGGCCAGCCGTCAAGTGCTGTCGGTCATCACGCCAGGCACCCATCTACCGCAGGAGGGTACGCTGACGCGTGCCGCAGCGCGCTGCCAGCTCGATCTGCCGCCGGAGGCGCCATTGCTGCTCTTCGTGGCCAACGACTATGCGCGCAAGGGGCTCGACACCCTGTTGCAGGCCTTGGCGAAGCTGTCGCCCGAGGTGCATCTGGCCGTGGCAGGCAACCCAGCACCCATTCCGCGCTATCGCCAGTTGGCGGCGCAACTGGGGCTGCTGAGGCGGGTGCATTTCCTCGGTTCGCGCAACGACCTGACGCCGGTTTATTTCGCTGCCGACTGCCTGGCCCATCCCACACTGGAAGACAGCTTCGCCATGGTGGTGCTCGAAGCCATGGCGCACGGTTTGCCGGTGGTGGTCAGCGGCCCGGCGCATTGCGGCATCTCGCGCCAGCTGCAAGATGGCGTGCAAGCCCTGTTGCTGAGCGATCCGCGTGATGCGGCCAGCCTGGCTGGCAGGGTCAATACCTTGCTGGCACAGCCGGCATTGGCTCAGCAGCTGCGCCAGCATGCACTGGCGTTTGCGCAGCTCCATTCGTGGGAAAGTGCCGCTCTACAATACGAACACCTGTATCAACAGGTGATTTCTTCCGCTTCTTCATGACCGCACCTTCCCGGCAACGCTGGCTGATTCTTGCCCATGCATTCAACATGGACGGTCGGGCGGCCAGCCAGACCATCACCGACAAACTGCCGCATCTGCGGCGCGCCGGCATCGAGGTGGTGGTGCTCAGCGGTGTCTCCGGCACGCGGGATGCCGTGGTCGAACACCATCAGCTCTGGCCGGCCGGTCCGGCCGGTTTGCGCTTCGAGCTGCGGCACGTTCTGCGGCGACGATTCGGCCGCGGTGCGCTGTATCGCGCCTTGATGGTGCTGGCTTCGCTGGTTCTGCTGCCGGGCATGCTGGTCGAGAAGCTGCTGCGTCCGGTGGAAAGCTCCTGGTCCTGGTGGTTCAGTGCCTACCTGAAGGGGCGGTTGCTGGCACGTCGCCAGCCCTTCGACCTGATCTACTCCACCGGTGGCGCGTTTGCGGCCCACCTGGCGGGCCGGGCACTCAAGCGTGCCACTGGCACGCCTTGGCTGGCCGAGGTGCACGACCCTATGGTGATGCCCGGTTCATCGCCCGTGACGGCACAGCAGAAAATGCAGGCCGAGGTCGAGCGACTCATCTGCACGGAGGCCGATGTCGCGATCTGGTTCACCGAACAGGCTTTGGCCAGCGCACGCCAGCGTCACCCGCAATTGGGCGCGCGCGGCAAGATGATGTTGCCCGGCATCGATCAGCCGTTTCAGGTGCTGCCATCGTACCGGCCAGGAGCGAAATTCATCATCAGCCATTTTGGCTCGCTCTCTGCGACGCGACATCTGGGGTCGATCATCACGGCGTTGGAACTCTTGAAGGACCGCCGTCCCGACCTGATCGCGAAAACCGAGCTGCATGTGTACGGCGGACCGCTCGATCCCGTGTCCAGCGATCAACTGCTTCGTTCGCCGGTGCGCGACTGCGTGCATCATTTCGGCCGCATCGAGGTCGATCCACAAAGCGGCATGAGTGGACGCGAGCAGATCCTTCGCCTCATGCGCACAGCGGACGTGTTGCTGCTGTTGCATGGGGAAGAGCCGATCTGCTCGGAGTACATCCCCTCCAAGCTTTACGAGTACCTTTGGATGCAGCGGCCGATCCTGGGCATCGTGCACGACAATCCGCAGATGGCAGAAATTCTGCGCTCTCAAGGGCATGTGGCGGTGCTTTCTGGGGGGCAAGGACAGGACGTTGCCGTGGTGAACCGCGAACTTGCCGCCACCCTGGAACCGCTGTTTGACCGATGGCAGACCCAGGGGCTGCCCGACAGTGGCCAGGCCAGCCCCTACACGACGCAGGCGGCCGTTGCCAACCTGCTGGGCTGGGCGCGGCAAATCGACGCAGAGGTGGCTGGATGACGCCGCTGCTTTCCCTCGTGGTTCTCGGGTTTCGCAATTTCGATGTGACGACACGGGCCTGCATGGAGTCGCTGCTGCCGTGGCTGGATGATCCCGAAGTCGAGGTGCTGCTGGTCGACAACGGTTCTCCCGATGATTCGGCGCAGAAAACGGCGCAATGGTACGCGGCGCATCCGCGAGTCAAATGTCTGTTGAGCGAGACCAACCGTGGTTATGCCGGCGGCATGAACTGGGGCGCGGAGCAGGCCAGCGGCCAATGGCTGTTGCTGGTCAACAATGACACCATTTTCCCGGCCAAAACACTGGATGCCCTGAAGGCCGTGATCCGGGAGGCTCCGTCAGATGTGGCCATGCTGGGGCCGGTGACCAACGCGGCCGGCAATGGCCAGCGCCTGTGGAAGCCGGGTGCCACGCATGCGCAATGGCTGCAGATCGGACACTGGCTCAACGAACATCCCTCGCACCAGCTGATGCCGGCTTACCGCTGCGATTTCTTCTGCATTGCGATCCGGCGTGATGTCTGGCGCCAACTGGGCGGACTCGATCTCGCGTTCGGGCTTGGCTATTACGAAGACTTCGATTTCAGTCTGCGCCTTGCCAAAGCCGGCTATCGGCAAATGATCACCGAGGATGTCTTTATCCTGCATGTCGGTAGTGCCACCTTTCAGGGCAATGCTGCGGCGCGGGTGCTGATCAAACGCAACAAGAAGCTTCTGCAGTCCAAGCATCCGGATGCCCGTTTCGAGCACACACGGCTGGGAAATCTGGAGGTCTTGCGGCGTCACCGCGAACTGAAGAGCGAAGGGGCGTGGTCCCCGGCACTGGAAGCGCGTCATCAGCTGCGTGTCGGTGCGTTGGAGGGGGACGCCCCCAGAAGTATCGTGAAGCGGTGGCTGTGGAAACGGAAAGTTCGATGGTGCATGGGGGGCTGATGGATAAGGTATCGACGCTGTTCAAGTGGTGTTTCCTGGGCTACTTGGCTGTTCTGCCGATGTCCGGCACGATTGCTTTGCGCAATCTGCTGTTGCTTGTGCTGGTTGCTACGGTTGTCGCCTGCTTGGTGCTGGCGCCCAAGCGATTGATGCTGCCTGTGTCCAAGGGATTCCGGCTTGTCCCCTGGATTTTGATACTGTGGGTGCTGTATTTGCTGTTCTTCCCGCTATGGGCGGAGCAGCCCGATGTCGCGTGGCAGAACCTGAAAGGACAGTGGATTGAGTCCTTGCTCGCGTGGTTTGTCGGCTTTGGCGCCGTGCTGCTCTTGGGTCAGAACGGACCAAGTCTGTGGTCCTTGGCTGTTGCAAGCGCATTCCCGCTGGCCATTCATTTGTTGCTGCTTCTCTTCGGTTGGACCGGGTTTCTTGGTGAGGGCTATCAATCGCTTGATACCTTGGGCGCTGTTTGGCATGCGCTCATCAGTCAGTTCCATGCGGGCTTTGAGGGCATCGGGAAATGGCGTGACCTCCCCTTGGGATTCAGGGGTGTCGAACCGATGCATGGCAATTTGGGATATGCGGCTTGCCAGGCCATTGCCTTGTTTGGCATTTGTTTTTTCACGGCCGGGCGCGAAAAAAATCAGAAGAAACTCTATCTGGCTGCATTGGCTATCGTGTTGTGTTTCTTGAGTATCTTGATTGCGCGCTCCAGAGGTGCCGTATTGTTTGCTCTGCTGATGCTGTTGGCAACTGTTGCGGTCTATCGCTTCAAGTGGAGTCCGGCACCCACGACGCACTTGAAGGTGGAGAAATCAGGGCGCCTGTCGGCCAAGTGGGCGATCGGGGCGATCGGGGCGCTGTGCCTGCTGGTTCTGGTCGCCTATCAATCGGTCAAGCACGACACGAGGTGGCATTCAATGGTGGACAAGGTTCAGCTGGGTCTGCACCTCGATCGCCCTTTGGATATCCTGTGCGAGGGGTTGCCTTCGGAGGTTGAGCGTCAAATTCGCAGCGGGCTTGCGGGCCAAAGTCCGGCCTATGTGGATGATGTGCTCGAAGGTCTGAAGGGGCAGGACGGTGGACGCATATTGCTGATGCGGGCCGGGTTGGATTTGATGCTTGAAAATCCCAACGGACTGGATGGCTCCAGACAGTCGTATCAAAAGCTCATGGAAAGGAAATGCGGTCACATCCCCCGATTGCATTTTGCACACTCACATCAATCGTGGATTGATCTGTCGCTTGCACTTGGCTGGGTAGGGGCACTGCTTTTTGCTGCCGTGATGCTCTATTTCATGCGGCAAGGATGGCGCAGCATGGGAAGTTCAGATTTCGTGGCTTTCGGCACGGCCTTGTTCCTGATCAGTGCATTCTGGATCGCGAGAGGAATGGTGGATTCGGTCTACAGGGAGCACTACCTGCAGATGCAGGCGGCTTTGATGGCTTATGCCTACTGGCGCATACAGCACGCCAAAAACGTCAAGACACCCGATACGGCAGCGATCAACTAACCTTTATCCATGACTTCCGTGAACTTGGTATTCAAACATTCAGGGCGCTTGGGCGATATCGTTTACGCGCTGCCATTGGTCAAAAGAATGGCGGAGATGCGTGGTACTCCCGCTGACTTCTACATTCCTTCGGATGTGCCTTCGCGCTTGGGCAATGATGTCTATCATCCTGGCGGTGAACTGATGGTGGGACCGGCCTTGTTCGGCTTCATCGAGCCGCTGCTTGCGGTTCAGCCGTATCTCAAAAACGTTCACTTTGTGAAAAGCAGTGAGTTGCCGGCGGACTACATCGATCTCGATGCCTTCAAGACCAGCGGCCTCAATCTCAAGGCTGGTTTGATCCAGGGGTGGTACCGCAAGGCCTTCGGCGTGGCTTTTCCGCTGGAGGCGCCCTGGTTGCTGCTGCCCGAGGGAGAGCGGGGCGGGGCGGCTCAATCACCGGCATTCAATGTGCTGATCGGTCGCACCACGCGCTTCTGTAACACGTCCATCAATTACAGCTTTCTGGACACGATTGAGCAGGTCGGCTTCATCGGGCTTCGGTACGAGTATGAGGATTTCTGCGAACGCTATGGCCTCTCCACGGTACAACATGTGCCAGTGCAGAATGCGCTCGAACTGGCTCGAAAGATGCACGACTGCAGGGTCTATGTCGGGAACCAGTCCGTCAATTTTGCCATTGCGGATGGCATGAAGGTGCCACGTGCCTTGGAGGCCTTTGAGCCGGTGCCGGTGGCAAGTCCCGTCGGTGGGGTCTGCTTCGAGTACACGCAGACCGGTGCGCTGGGACGGTTCTTGTCTGAAGTCCTCGGCGTCAGCATCGACACCGGAGCGGACCTGCCCGGTGAATACTGTGACAGCATCAAGCCGCAAGACGGTTATCGCCCACCCTTGAAAGATCAGCTCAAACGCTGGTTGAAGAAACGACGCGGAGGCTAGTGCCGCACTTCAGGCGCTGAAAAGGCGAGCAAATTTCCTGTCGTGCCGGACCAGATAGAGTCGAAGTCTTTCCTTGAGGGTCCGCTTGAACGTGTTCCTGTAGTAGGCCCCCGTGCCGCCGCCGACGCCCGAGATGACAGGCGGCGTTGGCAGCAGGCAGTGCGAGATGTTCTCGCGAACCAGAGTGTCGAAGAAGCTGTCTTCCAAGCCGTGTCCCGCACGGGAGTCCATGGTGAGGTGCGCGTTCATGAAATACCGTTCGTACATGCTCAGACTGACAAAGTAGAAGCGGGTGTCGATCTGCTGGAGCGCCGTCGGCTGCAAGGGGGAAAATACATTCAGGAAGACGCCGGAGAGGAGAAGTTGTCCATTCCAGTGTTTCTTGCAAGCCTCGAAGTTCTCGACCCAGAGCTTTGACGTGCATTTGGCAAAGCAGCCGGCCTGTTGAATCAGCTTCGAGTGCTGGGTGGCGTATTTGACGATTTCCCCTTCGCCATAGCCGCGACCGAATTCCCTGACCTTCTGCTGGTCATTCTCGAAAAAAAGCGACTCGATCTGCGCGTCCGGGTACGCGTCTTGAACAATAGGGCGGAAGTCAAAATTTGAACCATCGCACAGCACGATGGGCTGCCGCGGGTTGATCCTGAGCCATTGGGTGATCGACTCGAGAACGTGATGCAGGCGTGCCTCGGTGTCTTTGAGCTTCACCGCGATGTCATGGGCGACCACACTGGAGGTCAGCAGCAATGGAATGACTGCAGGCGAATGAGACTCAAGGGGAGACATGCGTTGGCAATTCAGTGAAGGGCTCTCTCAAACGCGGCCCAGTTGGCGGCGAAGACGGCGTGCCAGCCAGGAAAGGCGCGATCCTCCCTCCTGGGGCCAGTCCATTTCGCGTTCCCAGGACGACTGGTAGATGACGCCGCTGTACAGGCGAGCCAACTGTGGCAGGTCGATCTGGCGGCGACGATCCTGATCCAGTTGCCAGGCATAGTGGTAGACCTTGAAAAAAGGCTCACTCGGCAGGAGCGGCACAGCCTTGTACTTCAGCAGGGCTTCACCGTACCAACGCGATTCAAGCGGGGCGAGCCGGATGGCGTCAGCAAAAGACATGCTTTGAGGCGCAAGGTATTCGCGCTCCAGGCTCTCCCACACAGCACGGTGCCATACCATTGGCATGGGGCCGAAGCTGTATGCTTTGCCGCTTCGTTCGAAAAAGGCCTGCACGGTTTGAGCCTCGCGCTGGAAGTTCTCGATGACGCCGGTTTTCTTTCGTGCCAAAGCATCGAACTGCAAGTCATGGGCCTCGGTCATGACGGTATAAGGCGTGCCGTCGGGGGTGATGAATTCGTCCGCCGTGAAAGGGCGGATGAAGACCGAGTCGGAATCGAGGCACAGATAGGCCGCGGAGGGCGCCAGGCGCCAGAACTCCGATTTGACGATCTGCTGGCTGATATTGCCCGGCATGCGGGCAACCGAATCGGGATCGATTCTGGGGTTGGCCTGGAGAATTTCCTCGTCCGCTAACAGCGCGACATCGAGCCCCTGCAGGTGCTCATGGAACAGGGCGCGCTCCTGCTGCGGTACCGATACGTAGAAGGGCAGCCGGTCTGCATTGAAGCGGCGGACCGACTCGGCCAGCCGAACGACCCGTTTCAGGTCCGTGCTGAAGCTCTTGCAGTACAGGCTGATCGGTGGCATTTCAGTCGTGATGAGAGGCGAGAGGATTGGAGTCCCGGTTTGAAGAGGTCAGGCTGCTATTTGCCGATCAGAGCGCCGATCAGCCGCTGCGTTACCGGATGGCCAAGATACGGGTAGGGATGGTAGTTGGCAGGCATGAAAATCGAGTGCCAGTCATCAGGCAGTTCCGGGAACATGGTCCGGAATTCCTCTTTGACAAAGAAGGCATTGACGCCCGTCGAGTTGCATGCTGCAAGGAAATAGCCGTGGGCGTTGAGAAGGCGGTGGAATGATGCCAGCGAGGCGCCGAAATACGCTGACTTGTCCCAGCGGTGGTCGTCGTCATAAGGCATGACCCATTCCGTGTAGGGGTCGAACGTTCCGTTGTATTCGACGACCATGACAGAAGGCCGAATGCCGCTCTCCAGAACACGCTGTGCAAGATGCCAATCGTTGCCATCGATATCGATGGACATGAGGTCCAAGGCACGGATGCCGAGTCGAGGCAAGGTCCTTTGGATGATGTCGGCGACATTGTCCCGGGTCATCCAGCACTGCTCAAAGGCAAGGCGATCCATCAGGTTGACATACGACAGAGGTTCCCCGCCGAGCCATACGCCCTTCCAGCCTTTGACCAGCAGGTTCAGGGTATTGTTTTCCGAGCCGTCGCCGACGCCGATCTCGAGGAAGGAGCCGGCCTCGTCGACGTTCAGGCGGCGGCAGATCTCGTGAATGATTCCGTCCTCATCGTTCTGGGAGAACACTTTGTAGCCATGCGCCAGCAGCGGATTTGTCTTGGCGCGCAACGTCCTCACTTCGTCCAGCCGCTGTTGCGTGGCCAGCGTCTGCATCATTTCTGCTGCGCCGGCGGCGACGAGCGGGGCGTGGCGGTGTTCGCGTCTGCGTCTGAGCAATTTGGATATCTTGTCACGAATTCCCATAACGTTCTTTCACTTCTTCCGTAGCGGTGGAGGGCTGGCCCGCATATTCGTTCATCCGCGCCGGTCTTCGTAAGACGTGGCGATCTTCATGAAGAACTGCAGTGGATTTGTGGCACGCGCCACCATGATGCGCTGCAAGGTATAGAGGTCGCTGCCGGGACTCACGCGGCCTCGGTGGGTGGTCGTGGCGCTCGCATACCCCGCCTCTTTCACCATGTGCGCGTGCTCCGCACCGTACCAGCCGTAGGGATAGCAAAAATGGCGAACTTCGCAACCTACCGCCTGCTCCAGTTCATGCTTGGATTGGACGATCTGTTCGCGGGCTTCGGCGGCGGGCAACTCGGTGAGCTTGGCATGTGTGCGGGTATGTGAACCGACGTCCATTCCGGCATCGCGCCAGGTTCGCCAGTCTTCCTGCGTCATCAGCGGTTTCTCCGCCACTTTGCCATGGTCCCAACGGTTGGTGCCACCGATCAAGCCGCTCACGCCATAGCAGGTGGCGGTAAAGCCGTGCTTTTTCAGAACGGGCAGGGCATGCTGCACATTATTCTGGTAGCCATCGTCAAAGGTCAGGCCGACAACTTTGCCGTTTTTCTGACCCTTCAGGTAAGGCTCCAGATCCCGCATGGACAGACCCCGGTATCCCAGCAGGCGCAACATGCGCATCTGCCAGGCAAAGGAGGATGGCGCCACGATCAGACCACGCAGCGGCGTACCGCGCGGCGGCGGTGCATCAATCTGGTGGTACATGAGGATGGGGATGTGGTTCATGACTGCATCCGGTTCAGATTGGCGTAGTAGCCACCTCGGGCCAGCAATTCGGCATGCGTACCATTCTCCACGATGCGCCCTTGATCCAGTACGAGGATATGGTCGGCGTGCTCGATCGTGCTCAGTCGATGGGCGATGACCAATGTGGTGCGGTTCTTCATCAGCGTGGCCAGCGCGGCCTGCACCTGTCGCTCGGATTCTGTGTCCAGCGCCGATGTGGCCTCGTCAAGGATCAGGATGGGGGCGTTTTTCAGCAGGGCGCGGGCAATGGCGATGCGCTGGCGCTGGCCGCCAGACAGCTTGGCCCCATCTTCACCGATGAGTGTGTCCAGGCCTTCGGGCAGCTGCAGGATGAAGTCCCACGCATGGGCCGCCTTGGCGGCAGCGATCACATCTTCGCGCGTATGCTCCCAGCGGGCGCCGAAGGCGATGTTGGCGGCGACCGTGTCATTGAACAGCACGATGTCCTGGCTGACCAAGGCGATGTTGTGTCGCAGGCTGCTCAGGGTCAGTTCCTGCAGATCGATGTCGTCGATCAGGATCCGTCCCCCCGTTGGACTGTAAAAGCGCGGAATCAGCGTGCTGATGGTTGTCTTGCCGCCGCCGGAGGCACCGACCAAGGCGACAGTCTGCCCCGCGTTCACCTGGAAACTGACGTCGTTCAGGGCCAGTCGTTCCGAGTCAGGGTAGCTGAAGCTGACGTGTTCGAACCGGATGTCGCCACGGGCGTGCGGCAATTCGCGCCGACCGAGATCGGGTTCATCGGGCTCGTCGAGCAGATGAAACACGCTCTCGCAAGCCGACAGGCCGCGTTGCATGATGGGATTGATCGCGGTCAGCTGCTTGATCGGTGAGATCAGCAGCAGCATGGCGGCGATGAACGAGACGAACCCCCCCGCTGACGCGCTGGCCTGCCCGGTGGTCTGACTCAGGGCGAGGAACGTGATGCTGGCGACCGCGACGGATGCCACCAAGTGCGTGATGGGGGTGATGGCAGAGGCCGGAACCGCTTCGCGCATCATGGAGCGGCGAAAGCTGTCCGTGTTTCTGAAGAAACGCTCGCGTTGTTGTTGCTGGCCACCGAAGATTCTGATGACTTTGTGCGCGTCGGTCGTTTCCTCGATCGTGTGCGACATGGCACGCAGAGCTTCGAAGCTGGATCTGCTCGCGGCGCGAATGCGTCGGCTCATGCCTTTCAAAATGAAGGCAATCAGCGGACCGATGGTCAGCGTGATCAGGGTCAGTTTCCAGTCAAGGTAGAGCAGGTACAACAGCAGGGCGACGGCGGTCAGCGACTCGCGAACTGCGGTCACCAGCACATTGGTCGCCGCATGGTTCACGTTGTCAGTGTCATAGATCAGGCGCGAGATCAGCTTGCCGGCTGACTGCTCGTGAAAGGTCTGGGTCGGCATGGTGAGGATCTTGCCGAACAGCTGGCGGCGCAGATCGATCACGAGTCTGGTCGAAATCCAGGTCATCAGGTAGTTCGTGCAGAACGACAGAATGCCGCGTACGCTGAAGAGCGCCACGATTCCCAGCGGAATCAGCCACACCAGCCGGCTGTCCCCGGTCTTGAAGCCGTTGTCCAGCAAATACTTCATGATGGCGGGGAACACCGGTTCCGTCGCGGCAGTACACACCATGCCCAGCACGGCCAGGGCGAATATCCGCCAGTAGGGGCGGAGATAGCCGAGCAGGCGGGCGTAAAGCGCGCGGCTGCTGACCTCAGCAAGATGCTTCTGGGTCATGGCTGTTCCTATGCCTTCGGCGCCGAAGACGGCGACTTCCAGGCATCACCTTTCTGGATTTCCAGCGCCTTCACATAGCGGTAGAACGTGCCCTCGAAGTTGCCGACGGCGATGACAAAGCCGGCCCAGCCGTCGAGAAATCCGAGCTTGAAGAGGTAATGCTTCACAAAGGCCCAGAGTCCGTGCCCCAGGGCCGACCACATCGAGAGCTTCTTGTGCTTGATTTTTTCGGCACCGAGCGTGGAGTAGCGGTTGGCCTTGTGCATGACCTCGCTCATGTTCTTGAACGGGAATTGCCAGATGGCGTTCTGAAGGTGGCCGATGGGTTTGGCCGAGTTGAGGATGTAGCCTTCGTGAACGGGCTTGAGGTCGTAGCTCATGCAGCCTTTGCGGAACAGCTGCGGCTGGCGGTAGTTGGGGTACCAGCCGGAATGCTTGATCCAGCGGCCCATGAAGTAATTGCGACGCGGCATCCAGTAGGCGTCGGCAGCGGCAGGATCGTTGATGACGGAGAGAATCTCCTGTACCGCTGCCGGCGTGCAGCGTTCATCGGCATCCAGACTGAAGATCCAGTCATGGGTGCAGGCGGCAATCGCCTGGTTGCGCAGGTCGCCAAAGCCCTTGAATTCAACCTGAACCACCCGGGCGCCCAGTTTGGCGGCGATCTCCGGCGTGCCGTCCGTGCTCCAGGAGTCCACCACGATCACCTCATCGGCCCAGCGGGCGCTCTCAATGGTGGCCGCGACTTTCTCGGCCTCGTTGTAGGCGATGATGTAGACGGAAATTTTGCGCATCGGGGATGGTAGTATTCGGCGGCCTGTACCGATGGTGCAGGGCGCTGCGAGCGGGTTGCCAGCCTCGTAGTCTAGTTCAAAATGGATACTTCCGACCTGCTCTCCGTGGTGATCACGACTTACAACCGCAGCGATGCACTGCTGGCGGTGCTTGATGGCTTGTCGCGCCAGACGGACCGCCGCTTCGAGGTGATCGTGGCTGACGACGGCTCACGCGAGGAGCATCGCAGGCCCATTCTTGAGTCTGCGGTGGCCCGGGCCTTGCGCATCGTGCATGTCTGGCACCCGGATGTCGGTTTTACGGCGTCGCGCGTGAGAAACCGGGGTGTCGCTGCCGCCAGCAGCCAATACATCGTTTTTCTCGATGGTGACTGCGTTCCCGAGGTTGATTTCATTGCCCGGCACAAATGGCTGGCCCAGCCTGGTTTTTTCGTCAACGGCAGCCGTGTGCTGCTGTCGCCCGAGTTCACCCAGCAGGTGGTGAGCGGTCGCGAGCAGATTTGCGGGCGCTCCCGCGCCTACTGGCTCAGGCAACGTCTGAAGGGGCATGCCAGCAAGCTCACCGCCCTGCTTCGCTTGCCTGACTGGTCCGGCCGGGTGCAACGGGCCTTTTCCTGGAAAGGCATACGCAGCTGCAACATGGGCGTATGGCGCACGGATTTTGAGCGTGTGGATGGCTTCGACGAGTCTTTTGTCGGTTGGGGCCACGAAGATGCAGACTTCGTGCTGCGCCTGCACCACAGCGGCCTGGCTCGCAAGAACGGCTTTTGCGCCACCGAGGTCTATCATCTCTGGCACCGGGAGGCGGCGCGCGACCGCGAGTCGCAGAATGCCCGAACCGTGCAGGAACGGGAGCAGTCCGATGTGGTTCGGGCTACCTTGGGTTATTCGCAGCAGCGCATCCATGACGATGCCGTGCTCACAAGATTGGGATAATAGAAAGATGTTGAAACGCTCTTTGTTGTGTCTGCTCGCTGGTTTGGCCAGCCTGCCCGCTCTGGCCCAGTTCCGCGTCGAAGTCTCCGGCATCGGTCTGACCCAGTTGCCCATTGCCATCGCACCGTTCCGCGGTGATGACGTTTCGCCGCAGAAGATGGGGGCCATTGTCCAGGCCGATCTCGAGCGCAGTGGCCAGTTTCGGCTGATTGATGCTTCCGCCAGCGGGCTGGACGAAAACGCCCGGCCCGACATGTCGCCGTGGCGCCAGAAGGGTGCCGATTCGCTGGCTGCCGGCAGCGTGACCCGGCTGGCCGATGGTCGCTACGACGTGCGCTTCCGCCTCTGGGACGTGGTGCGCGGCCAGGATCTGGGGGGGCAGAGCTATGCCGTCACGGTCGGGGACCTGCGTCTGGCGGCGCACCGTATCGCCGACTTCATCTACGAGAAACTCACCGGCGACAAAGGCACTTTCTCCACCCGCATCGCCTACGTCACCAAGGCGGCGCAACGCTACAGCCTGTGGGTGGCCGATGCCGATGGGGAGAACGCCCAGGCTGCGCTGACCAGCCCCGAGCCTATCATCTCGCCAGCGTGGGCGCCCAACGGAACACAGCTGGCATACGTCTCTTTTGAATCGCGCAAGCCGGTGGTCTACGTCCACGACATTGCCAGCGGCCGGCGACGCCTGGTGGCCAATTTCCGTGGCTCCAACAGTGCACCTGCCTGGTCGCCCGATGGCCGCACACTGGCCGTGACCCTCAGCCGCGACGGCGTGTCACAGATTTATGGCCTTGATGCCGCTGTCGGTGGTGAGCCGCGCCGTCTGTCGCAGTCGTCCAGCATCGACACCGAACCGGTGTACGCCCCCGATGGGAAAAACATCTACTTCGTGAGCGACCGCGGCGGCAGCCCGCAGATCTACCGCATGCCGGTATCGGGCGGTTCGGCCGAGCGCGTGACCTTTACCGGCACTTACAACATTTCGCCCGCCATCAGCCAGGACGGTCGCTGGCTCGCTTATATTTCCCGCGTAAGCGGCGCCTTCAAGCTGCATGTGATGGAGCTTGCCAGCGGCAACACGACCCCGATCACGGAAACCAGTGCCGATGAAAGCCCGAGCTTCGCGCCCAACAGCCGCCTGATCGTCTACGCGACCAAGCAGCAGGATCGCGAAGCATTGATGACGACGACGCTGGACGGCAAGCTCAAGGCGCGCCTGGCCGGGCAGGGCGGAGACATTCGCGAGCCGGACTGGGGTCCGTTTCAGAAACAGAATTAATTGATTGAATCCAACACACTCACACTTAACAGGAGCTTTTAGATGTCGATGAAAAAATACGTACTGGTTTTGGGTGTTGCACTGCTGATGGCAGGTTGCGGCTCTTCCGTCAAGCTGGACGATGTGCCGGTGGAAGATCGTTCGGGCGCCGCCGTCGGGGCTGACAGCAATGCCGCCGGCAAGAATGGTGTGACGTCGGTCGACCTCGACAAGAGCCGTCAGGGTGTTGCCCCGGCTGGTCCGCGCGTGGTCTATTTCGACTATGACAGCTATGTGATCAAGCCCGAGTTCCAGTCCGTGGTCGAGGCGCATGCCCGCCACATCAAGGCGGACAAGGGGCGCAAAGTCGCCATTGAAGGCCACACCGACGAGCGTGGCGGTCGCGAATACAACCTGGCGCTGGGCCAAAAGCGTGCCGAGGCCGTGCGTCGCGCATTGGTGTTGCTCGGCGCGGCAGACAGCCAGGTCGAGGCGGTGAGCTTCGGCAAGGAAAAACCGGCTGCCCAGGGCAACGACGAGGCGGCCTGGTCCAAGAACCGTCGCGCTGAAATCAGCTACCGCTGAAATCCGCAGGAGGCTCGGCCGTGACTCTTTATTCGCGACTGGCAGCTGCGCTGCTGCTCGGCTGGGCTACCTGCTCGGCCCAAGCGGGCTTGTTTGAGGACGAAGAGGCCCGGCGGGCCATACTCGATCTGCGCAGCAGCCAGGAGGAGGCGCGCAGTTCCCGAGAGGAGATGCGGCGCAGCCTGCTGGATCTGCAAAACCAGATCGAAGTCTTGCGTGCTGATCTGGCCAGAATGCATGGGCAGAATGAACAGCTCGCCCGCAGCGTGTCCGAGCTTCAGCGCCAACAGAAGGACGTGATGCAGGGCGTGGATGATCGTCTGCGCAAATTCGAGCCCAGCAAAGTCTCGGTCGATGGCCGTGAATTCATGGCCGAACCGGCTGAAAAACGCGATTTCGAAGCTGCGCTCGGCATCTTCCGCAAAGGCGATTTCGCTGCGTCCCAGGTCGCATTTCTTGATTTTCTGAAGCGTAATCCGCAAAGCGGCTATGTGCCATCAGCCTACTTCTGGCTTGGCAATGCCCGCTATGCCACACGCGACTACAAGGAAGCGGTACAGAACTTCCGATCGCTGCTGGCGCAGGCACCCGACCATTTGCGTGCACCCGAGGCCGTCCTCTCCATCGCCAACTGCCAGGTTGAGCTGAAAGACCTGCGCGGTGCGCGCAAGACGCTGGAAGAGCTGGTCAAGGCCTATCCGCAATCGGAGGCCGCGGCCGCGGCCAAGGACCGACTGGCCCGGCTCAAATAAGCAGGATCGCCTAAAATCCAGAGATGCAAGTCTCTGAATTTTCCGCGCTCAACGCGCAGGTGTTGATTGCCGCCTTTGTTCTCTCCGTTCTTTTCGGCGTCATCACGCAACGTAGCCACTTCTGCACCATGGGGGCCGTCAGCGACGTCGTCAACATGGGCGACTGGACCCGGATGCGCCAGTGGGGTCTGGCCGTTGGCGTTGCCATGGCCGGTTTTGCGCTGCTGGCCTATGCCGGCATCATCGATCCGACCAAAACCCTGCATGCCTCCAACCGCTGGCTCTGGCTCTCCGCCGCCGTCGGTGGTGCGCTGTTCGGCTTCGGCATGGTGCTGGCGTCCGGCTGCGGCAGCAAGACGCTGGTGCGCGTCGGCGGCGGCAGCCTGAAATCGCTGGTGGTTGTGCTTGTCATGGGCTTGGCGGCATTCGCCACCATGAAAGGCATCACCGCCGTCGTGCGCGTCGCCAGCGTCGACCGGATTGCCACTGACTTTTCCACTGTCGCCAACCTGCCGTACCTTGCTGCGGCTGCCTTCGGCCTCCAGCCCGCGCTGATGACCTTGGTGCTGGGTCTGCTCATCGGCGGTGGGCTGATCGTCTGGGCGCTGATCGGCCGCGAGTTTTGCCGTTTTGACAACCTCCTGGGTGGACTTGGCGTCGGCGCCATCATCGTTGCCATGTGGTGGGTCAGCGGGCACCTGGGTTTTGTCGCCGAGCACCCGGAGACCCTGGGTGAGGTCTTTCTTGCCACCAATTCCGGCCGCTCCGAGTCCATGAGCTTTGTGGCGCCGATTGCCTATACCCTGGACTGGCTGATGTTCTTCAGCGACAAGAGCAAGGTTCTGACCGTGGGCATCGTGTCGGTTGCTGGCGTCATCGCAGGCGCGGCCATCATGGCCCTGTCCAGTGGCAGCTTCCGCTGGGAGGGTTTTCGCAGCACGGAAGACCTGGCCAACCATCTTGTGGGGGCGGTGCTCATGGGGATGGGTGGCGTGACTGCCATGGGCTGCACCATCGGCCAGGGTCTGACAGGACTCTCCACTTTGGGTGCTACGAGTTTCATAGCAGTTGCGGCAATTATGGCCGGGGCCATGGCCGCATTCAAGTATCAGATGTGGCGCCTTGAACGGGTCGCCTGAGCCTGCTGGCATGGATGCTGACCGACGCTTCGGCGGCTTGGAGCGCCTGTACGGCGTAGCCGGTGCGCAGCGCATCCGCGCGGCTCATGTTGCGGTCGTCGGCGTCGGTGGCGTCGGCTCCTGGGCGGTGGAAGCGTTGGCGCGCAGCGGTGTTGGTCGTCTGACGCTGATCGACCTCGATCACGTGGCCGAATCAAACATCAACCGCCAGATCCACGCGCTTGAATCAACGCTGGGGCAGGCCAAGGTGCAGGCTATGCGTGAGCGGATTGCCCAGATCAATCCAGACTGCGTGGTTCAATGCATTGAAGAGTTCGTCGAGCCCGGTAACTGGCCAGGCCTGTTGCCGGCTGGCGTGGACGCCGTCATCGACGCTTGCGATCAAGTGCGGGCCAAAACGGCGATGGCGGCCTGGGCGCTGCGCAACAAGACCCTCTTCATCACGGTTGGCGCCGCCGGCGGCAAGCGCCTGGCGCACAAGGTCGACATCGAGGATCTGAGCAAAACCACGCACGACCCGCTGCTGGCCCAACTGCGCTACCGTTTGCGACGTGAGCATGGCGCAGCACGCGACGGCAAGAAAATCGGCATTGCCTGCGTTTTCAGCCGCGAGTCGGTCAGCCAGCCTGATGCCTCCTGTGCCGTCGACGGCGATGGTACGCTCAACTGCAGCGGCTACGGCTCACAGGTGTCTGTGACGGCCACCTTCGGTCAGTGCGCGGCAGGCTGGCTGATGAATGAAATTTCAGCCTGTGCTTGAAGAGCTGCTGAAAAAAACGCTATAATTTGAGGCTTAGCAGAACAGCAAAAATGGTTTTGCTATGACCCTGATGGGACGTTAGCTCAGTTGGTAGAGCAGCGGACTTTTAATCCGTTGGTCGCAGGTTCGAATCCTGCACGTCCTACCAAAATTCGAAGGACTTGGTTTCACGACCAAGTCCTTTTTTCTTGTCCGCACGCGATGAAGCACCATGACCCGTTATCCCCGTAACGCGTGATTAAGGTTGTGGATATCGTTCTGAACAAGTCGCGTCAGCCGCGCTGGCATTGGCTTGGCAGCCGATGCTCAAAATGAAGGCATGGCATCGTGGTGTGCCACCTTGGGCGTCGGAGTGGCAAGGGAGTCGCCACTTCAGGTCTGGCAACAAACCCGTCAGATCAATAAAAAAGCCACCTCTCATGGTGGCTTCGCTGATGGTGCTGAATTGCTTCAGAACTTGTACCCAATGCCAACGGAGAGGATATTCGTCTTGAAGCTGGAAACCGTGCCATTGCTAAAGGTCACGTCCGAGAATTTGACGTAATCGTAAGCAGCTTGCCAGAACAGTTTGTTGTCAATCATGGCGCGAAAGCCCAAACCATAACCCAATCCTTGGATTGAAGCGGTACTCGAGCCGCTGCTCGAGGTGCCATTCGCGCCCACGGATGAAATCCTGGCAAACACCAGAACCTTGTCATTGACGGCGATGCTTGGAATGAGGTCGATGGCGTAGCGGTCCTTGATGTACGCCTCGTTGCCGTTGGAATAGGCCCCAGCCTTGCGATTGCCGGTATTGGCTGTCACGCCGAGACCAAGCAAGAAGTTGCTGCCCAGAGCCCAGGAGTACTGCGCTTGCAACCCGAGTCCGGTGCTGTTTCCACTGTCTGATACGGCGCCAGTGCCGGTCGCATCGACGGATGATCGATCGAAATCTATGTTCGCGCCAAGACTGAAGCCTTCGTGACTTTTGGCTTGCGCCAATGCCTGGGGCGCAACAAGCGCGGCGGTAACGGCTGTCAATGCAAAGAGTTTTCTCATAGAATCTCCAGCAAGTTCGTCTAAAAATTCTAATAATCAGATTGATGAATTTCAATACGACTTACAAAACGATCGGAAAAATTGCTGATTTAGCGCAAGCACAGTTGCCGTTAGCGACGGTTTCATCGCGTAGACCGTCAGAAATCGACTGCAGGGGAGGCGTGTGGAACGTGATGTATTTGTTACGTTTTAGTCACGCTCAGAAATGAAAAAACCCCAGCACTTGCGTGCTAGGGCTTATCAAATTTGGCTCCTCGACCTGGGCTCGAACCAGGGACCTACGGATTAACAGTCCACCATATGAACTGCTCCGTAGGCCGCATGAAATATAGATTTTCTGTCTCTGTTGTCTAATATTTTGGCCCGAATTATTGCTTTCGAAGCCTCTATTTCATGCGGTCTACAGCTCGGTGAATACTGGATATTTGACAGCCCTCACAGCGCCACCTGGTTGGGCTGCGCGGTCTCGTGCCAGCGCTGCTTGACATAGATCTCGGTGGTGCTCTTGTCCTCGTGGCCGCAGAGCATCTGGATCTCTTCAATTGGCACGCCGGCGCGCCACATGTCGGTGGCACCTTTTCCCTTGAGGTCACGGAAGCCGAAGCTCTTGAAGGCCTGTAACCCCATCTTGACGCGCCCGGCATTGACCTTGCCGATCGCACGCTTGAGCATAGCGCTGAGGCCGTCGTAGGTGTAGGGCTCGCCATTGCGGGTGTGCACCAGGTGCTGGCGCAATTTGGGCACGTCTCCAAGGCTCTGGCGGATGAGGGCATCCAGCTCGGGGGGCACGGCAATCTTCATGGTTTTCCCGGTACGGGCAAAGGTCTTTCCCTGGCGGAATTGGAGTTTCCGTATGCCGTCCTCGGTGAGCAGGATCTCGTTGGTCCAGTTGATGATGTCGCTTTCAGGGCGCTGCAGGGTTCTGTAGGCCAGATCCATCATGAGGCGCACGCTGTGATGGGCAACCAGATAGACGGCGCGATATTCCTCGTGGGTGACATAGCGATCGCGCTTGGTCTCGGCGTTGCGCTTGATACCGCTGGCACGCATGCAGGGGTTGATCTTGAGCCCGGGCACCTTGCCAGTGCGAATGAGCCAGCTCATGCAGCTGCTGAAGCACGCTTTCTCGCGGTTGGAGGGCACAGGGCGGCCGAGCTCGGCATTGGTCGTTAGATAGTCCTGCACATGCTCGGGCAGAACGTCCAGCGGGGTCATGGGCGGCTCGAAGTAGGCGCGCAGGGGGCTTGGCTTCTCGTTGGTTCCAATGGCGGTGGCGTAGTCGTCATAAGTGCGTTGGGCCAGCGTTTTTTCCTTCACGCGGCGGGCGCAGTCGGCCAGAAACATGTCGAGCCAGTAAACCATGGTGCCGAAATGGCCCGCCGGGTCGTTATAAAGCTGGGCACGGCGATTGGCCTCGGCCATGTCGGTGCCCAGGCGTTCCCAGCGGCCGTCGCGGTGGACGTAGTAGTACGCGCCGTGTTTTTGATACACGCGCGGCTCCAGTCCAGTGGCGGTCTTTCGTTTGCGGCCCATGAGTTTCATGTTAATCCACCTAGGCCTGGGGCCTCAATAACAACACGAGCGCACCCTTGTTAGGGCCACGTGTACCCGTGGGTGCAGATGTCTGCACTGGCTGGATCTGCTGTAGCCCGGCGAGCACGGCTTCGGCATGGGTGCGGATCACCAGCGGGCGGCCGTTGGGCTTGGTGTTGACAGTCAGGCCCAGGGAGCGCAAGTAGCGCACCTTGTCGGCGTTGCGGGTGTAGCCGACACACATGTCATCGATCTCGGTGTCGGTGTACCAGGGGAAGGTCATGTGCTGCCTCCGAACAGATCCTCGGTGCTCTCGTCCCGATCGACCACACCAGGCAGCGTGCCGGCTTCGAAAAAGCCCAGGGCGCCCTTGAGGGGGATGAATGGCATGCGGTTGGCGTGGCGCAGGGCGAAGCCGTGCGGGCCGGTGAACCAGGGCGATGGGTATTGGGTGACGCTGTCCTGGATGTAGGCGCAGCCGACGATGCCGCCACGCTCCAGCTCGTGCGGGCGGGGCACGATGTCTGCCAGGTGCCTGATGGAGTACTTGCTGCGGATGAAGGCCATGGCCTCCTCGTACTCGGCGTCGGTCATGCTCTTGCTGGCGTGGATCAGCACCGTGCCGCGCACGCTGGTTGACCAGGTGCGGTTTTCCACGTCCTTGTAGCCGTTGACGATGAGCCAGGCCCAGGGCTGGCGGATGGAGAGGGCTTTCATGTTGGCACCGTGTCCGTGATGGCGGCGGGCCAGGTCACCATGCGGCTGGAAAACCCGCAAGTGGAACGCTGGGAGCGAAACCCGGACCATGAGCGCACTAACCTGGAGCCCGCCAATGAAGAACTACCTTGAAATCGCCAAGCTGCTGATGGAGCTGGCTGTGCAGCTGATGAATCTGATGGAGCAGGCTGGGAGATTTCCATGGTTCTAGTCATGCTGATCATGCTGGAACCTCGTCCCAGGTGCGGCCATCAAGCAGTCGGCCGGCGGATTTCTTGCCGATCTTTACCATGCGCACGTCGCTTGCGTCGAATGGGGTATGGTCCTCCTTGTCGATCCAGTGCGTGCTGCCGTCCAGCTTGGTGAACAGGCATTCGTACTGGCCCAAATCGTGCATGCGTTGGGCATTGGTCATGGCTGATTCAGGCATCCACTCACCCCACTGCTTGAACATGAAAGACACCCTGGCGGCCTCGCACTGTTTGCGCAAACTGGCGGCCCATTCCGGGTGCATGGGGCGCGCGCCGGGGCCGCTCTCGCCGCCGACGATCACCCAGTCGATTGGACGCCCTTTTCCGGTTCCGCGGCAGTGAGGGCAGCGGCAATGCGGCGCGTAATCTGGACGCCCGCGCTCAAAGTGCGTCGTGTCGTCGCACCTGTCGCCGTTGCAGCAGTGGTCGCACATTAGCGCGGGCGCCGAGGTGCCAAATGGGCCGCGGCCAGTCTCCCAAGTGCGTGTTGGAAGCCATAGGTTCACCGGCCCCAGCAGCGGCTCCATGCTCAGGAAGCGCTTGGTAGCTGGTACCTGCAGCAGCTTGGGAATGTCGCGGTCGGCCTCTGCCTGGTTGACGATGGTGGCGCCGATCCAGACGTTATGCCACGGCTCGCTGCAGGCGCTCCACGGCAGCATGGCGGCGGCATTGCCAATTCGCTTTGTCAGCAGCAGCCAGTCCAGATTCGGCGTCTCCTCGATCAAGGAGAAAAGATCGATTCGCCAGTTCTCAGGCACCTCGTTGTCGAATACATCAGCCAGGCTGGCGCAGAACACCCGCTGCCGGCGGCCATGCTGAGCGAAGAAGGCCTCGTGCTGGCCGTTCCACTTCTTTGGGTCACCCCAGGTCTTGGTGCGGCTGCGCGGCTGGCCAGGGCCCCACACAACGCGGTGTCGGCGGTTGTCCCACTCGGCCTTGGCGAAACAGTTGGCGCAGCCCGGGCTGACCTCGGAGCAGCCGATCCACGGGTTGTAGGTGTGGTCTGCCCACTCGATCTTGGTGTTAATTCCCATGGTGGTACTACTCCGTCAAAATTGCATGAACCCGTTCAACCAGATTTGCTGCCCGCCCTTGAATGCGGCCGTTGCGCACGGTCAGGTCTGGTGTGGGTAGACCAATCTCGGCAGCCAATGCGGCCACGCGGCGCTCGATCAGGGGAAGGCGAAAGCCTTCTTCCCTCAGCTCACTGATGAGGCGCAGGGTCGGCCCAGCGGGGATAAGTTGCAGGCGGGCGTACAGCAGCCGCACCTCATGGGCGTTTCTGACCGTCACCTGGTTGCGGCTGATTTGCAGTGCGGGCATCTTGGCGCCGAGCTGCAGCGCCAGCTCGGCCTTGGTGTAGCCACCGGAAATCAGCTCATCGAGCAGCTCCCAGGTGGGGCCCGCAGACACCAGAGCGTGATCTGCGGCCGCTTCTTCCGTCACGGCCAGGATGGCCCGCTCGGTGGCTGCGCGGATCTTCGTTTTCGCCCCGGAAATGATGGCGCTCAGCACTGTGTCAGCGACATCAGCCACGTCACTGATCGTTCTGCGGCCGACGTTGCGGCTGGACAGGTGGGCGATGTGCGCTCTGGCTCTTTCGGCGCCAACAAGCCCGTTCCAGTCGCCAGCCTTGCGCGCCAGGGCGCGGCTTTTTTCATAGGCGGTGTTCCCGCCCCGGCATTCCTGGCACCGACAGCCCGCCATGTAGCGAAGCCGGTCCCCGTGCGGGCGATTCTTTGCCAGCTCGGCCACGGGGCGCAGCCCACGAGCTGCCAGACCAGCACCTGGTGCAGCGCTGTTCATGCATGCCTCCCACACCGTGCGGCGCAGTAGGTGCAGGGGGTGCCTGCAGGGGCTTCGTCCACATAGGCGTGGGTGCCGAGGAAGGAGGCCTGCAGGCGGGCGGTGCTGGCGTGCTGTGCACATGCGTGCACGATGCCGTTGGGCGCGTGCAGGGTGGCCACGGCGGGCGAGATCTCGCCTGGTTGGCCGTGGGGGCCGCAGGGTTCGAAGCATTGGCTGCGATCGCTGCAGGCGTCGGGCTTCATGGGGGCGGCCGGGCATTCTGCAGTCGGTGGTGCTGGCCAAGGCCCTGGTTTGGGCACATAGCCGGGTTTGCCGGCAAGCCAGCCCGCGAGGGCAATTGGTGAGTGCTGTGCCGCGGTGGCTAGCTCGCCGTTCATATCGTCGGTGCAGAGTTCCACGGTTGGCTTGGCGCCGTTTTCAAAGACGTAGCCGGTGACGGGGAGGAGGTAGCCGGCGTCGGGGTCGAAGGCCAGGATCTCGGCATTGGGGGGGAGATGCTGGATGCGGAGGAGGAGATCGGCGACTTTCATGCTGGCACTCCCGCGAGTTGGGGTTCGGTGGGGGTCTTGGCCACGGCGGCTTTGTGGCCTTGCTTGGCTGCCTGGCGTTGAGCCAGGTGGGAGGCCTGCGAGATCTCGCCGCAGCTGAGCTGGGAGATCTGGAAGCTGTAGAGCTCGGCAAAGGTCTGCAGGGCGTCGAGCTCCTGGTAGTACAGGGCGGTGGGCTTCCACACGGCGGTGGCCATGGCGCGGTTGTAGATGGCCTGCAGGGCTGCGTCTGCGCTGGCCAGGTGCTCTGTGAGGCCGCGCACGACGCCCTGGGCTTCTATGGCCTGAGACAGGGCCACGGCGCCGGCGGCGATGGACCACTGCAGCTCTGTGGCCACGCCTTCACGCAGGGCCTTGATGGGCTCGCTGAGCATCTGGAGCAGGTGTTCGCGGTCTTCGCTGCTGGGCTTGGCCACGATGCCCTTGACGATGCCCATGGTGTCGGCCATGGGGTGCCAGCGCACGCGGCGGGGTTTGCGGCCGCTCATGGTGCTACGCTCCGGCGATGGCAATAGGAGTTTCCAAGGGCGGGGGCACGTACCGCCAGCGCCGCACCAGGCGCGAGGTGGCCTACGAGCTGGGCTACCGGGTGAAGGCCGGCTACCTGGTGTGGTTTGGCGAGCTGCAGCTGGCTGACGGCCGCCGGCACACGCTCAAGGGCGGGCTGCTGCCGGTGCCGCAAGACGGCATGCTGGCCGACGCTGCTGGCCAGGCGCTGGCGGCCGAGGTGGAGGCGCTGGACCTGGACGCGTTGTAGGCGGGTCATTGGTGGCCTTGTGAGATTGTTCATGGCCTCACCCCTGGAACTCTGGCAGAGCGTCGTATTGGGTAGCCGTCATGATTACGTTCTCCACGCGGCGGTAATCCTCAAAAGGGAGGATGTCCGGCAGTTCATCAAAGGGCACGATCAAACGGCAGCCATCGTTAAAGATCACGGCCGCGAAGACTTTTGCATTTGCATCTGCAATGTGACCAGACCCATGACAAGCCGGGCAGTCAAGTGTCCCGAATTTGTTCAAGCATTCATCTCGCTCTGCTGCGCCTTCTTGCCGGATCGCCTCGATGGTTCGCAGGAATTTCTTTTGCGCTTCCGGGTCGATCTCAAGCTGATATTGGCTTGCTGAAAGTGCCGCTTTCATTGGTGATGGACCAGTGAAACGAGTTCCATCGGGCGCGATGACTGTCCACTCGGCCGGCGCATCGTGCATTTGTTGGTTTTGGCTCATGCCACCACCTCCAGCTCGCTCGCATGGAAGCCCGCCAGGCCGCCAGTGCGGCCACGGAAAGTAACGTCCCACGACTCGGGGCCGGTCTTGGCGGTAATGGTTCCCTGCTTGCCGGCGTACTTGATCAAGCGGGGCTGCAGGCAGTCGGTGTTGTCGATGATCTTGACTGTGGCGCCTACCGCCAGCACGCCAGCTGACCCAGCGGGCGGCGCCACTGCGCCCTTGGGCGCAGAAGCTGCCCCCTCGATGCCCTGCAGCGCGTCAGCGATGCCTTGCTTTGCTTGCTCGGCCGAGATCTTCGCCGCGCGAACGGGAGCGGGCGACGGCTTGCCTTTCGCTCCGGCTCTTCCCCCCGCACCCGCCTTAGCTTGCGCAGCAGGGGCGTTCGCGGTGGGCGCTTTTTTCTCCGGCTTGGGGTAGACGCGCTCTTTCACCTCGGCCTCGATGCGTTTGATGATGGCCTTGAGGTCGTCGCCATGTACGGCTTTGGTGACCAGGTCGAAGCTTTCGCCGGTGTGATACATGAGCAAAAGCAGGTGCAGCTGGTCCGGCCGCGAGTGCTTCTTGACCAGTTCGCGCAGGCCGTGCTGAGCGCCTACGCTGCCGGTGTTGAGCAACTTGCTGGCGGCTTCGGCACCATCTGCGCCAATGCTCCAGGCGGCGTGGCTGGCCAGGTGGCGGTGGATTTCGAGGGTGAAGCTGCCCTGAGCGATGAAGCCGCCGTCGCCGCGCTGGATCTCGTCCCATGTCTCGCGGATGATCTGCGCCCGCACCTCGCGGTGGAACTTGGCATCCAGCCTGGCCTTCTCTTGGCTGGCTTTCTCGTTCAGCAGATCCTGCACAGCGGCCGGTGCTGCCTTCTTGTCGGCCTTGGCCTGTCGCTGCACGATCTGGATCAGGCTGTTGGCCACGTCGTTGGGCAGGGCGGCCACGAGCTGGCCCTTCTTGGTGGGGTGCTCAAGCATGGTGGGCTTGATGCCCTTCTCGTCCATGAGCTTGCCGATGATCTTGCGCAGGGGCTCGCCGGTGGGGCTGTCTTCTTTCTCGTCCAGGCGCTTGTAGCCTTTGAACCTGGCCGAGGCGCCCCAGCCCACGTGCAGTTCCTCGGCTTCCTTGCCGGCGATGACGGTCTGACCCTTGGCCTCTGCCTCCTTCACCAGCAGCTTTGCTGCGGCCTCTTCCTTCTTGTGGAAGCAGGGCGGGTCTGTGCACACGTCGGCACTCTTGACGTCGTGGAAGAGGTCGGGGTTGGCGCCGGTGCGCTTGCTGCATTCTTTGCAGCTGCCCACGCCGGGGACAAGGTCGACCACGGTGATCTTGAAGCGGGCGTCTGACAGCTTGAGCATGTAGTCGTCTTGCGCCAGCTGCTGGGCGCGGCGAAAGCTCATGGGTTCGCGCTCGTAGCCGACGCCCTGCAGCACTTCCTTCAGGAACTTGGCTTGCTGTTTGCCGTCTGGAATGCGGGCGGCCAGCATGGCCACGCTGGCTTCGATCTTGCCCTCGCGCAGGGCGCAGCGGCCTTCGGTGCCGAGGTCGAGCAGCTTGAGGCGGTTGTAGACGTAGGTGCGGCTTTTTTCGATGCGCTCGGCCAGCTGGTCGGCGTTGATCTTGCTGTGGTCCATGAGCTGCTGGTAGCCCTCGGCCTCTTCTAGCGGGGTGAGGTCTTTGCGGTGGAGGTTCTCCACCAGCTGGGCTTCGAGGGCCTGCTCATCGGTGAGGTCGTCGCGCACGCGGGCAGGGATGGTCTTGACGCCAGCGAGTGCGGACGCACGGAAGCGGCGCTCGCCGAACACGATCTCGTATTTGACTTTGCGATCTGTCTCGGCCACACGCGGACCAGGCAGGGGGCGCAGCAGGATGGGGGAGTCGACACCGCGGCGCTTGATGTCTTCGGCCAGTTCGGCAAGGCTGGCTGGGTCCAGCCCGGTGCTGGTGCGTGGGTTGGTGAGGCTGACGACGATCTCGGCCAGCGGTACGTGGAGGAATTGGTCGGACATGATCAGGGCTCCTGGGGATTGATTTGGTCGATACGGCCGTCGCGGTAGTGCAGGCTGTCGCCGATGCGGCTGGGGAACTGGTGGGCGTCTTCGCTGCCCGGGCGCAGGGGTGGCGGCGCCAGATCTGCCGCACTGGCGGCAACGGCACGCGGGCTGCCCATCATTCGCGCCACGACGTCGTGCGTGCGGGTGTGGGGGTGGATGATTTCGTGCGCCAGGAGCGGCACGGGCGTGCAGGAGCGGCGCATGGTCAGGGCTCCGTGCTGGGCTGGGGTTTGTCCAGCCCGAGGTAGGTGCGCCAGGGCACCTTATTGCCATTGACCAGGAAGCCCCATGTGCCGCGCTTGCGGCCGGTGATGAAAAGCGTCCAGACGCCGCCGGGGCTCACCTCGCTGATACGGTGGTACTGGCCGAAGAGCAGGCGGCCGGTGTAGCCGGCGTTGCGCTTGTAGATCTCGCGCAGACGTCGGTCCACAAGCCGGGTGGTCTCTGACGGGGGGGGCATATTCATCGAAGGGCCGCTCTTCCCGGTACCAGCCGCGCAGCACGATGGTGCGGGCGTTCCATGGGTGGTCGTGCAGGTCGCGGTCTTGGTCGGCGCGGCAGATGTGGTGAATGCGCACGCTGGGCAGCCATGGGATACGGGCCGACGTCTGCTCGTCATTGGCGTCGCGGCCGTAGGGGTTGAACAGCCACCAGCGGCCCATGTAGACGCTGCTGCCGTCTGCGCTGGTGAGGTGGGTGTACGGGGTGCGCTGGGCGCGGCGAATGATCCAGTCCACCAGGCGGGGTGGCTGGCCAGGGTGCGGGCGATGATTTGCCAGAGGGTGCTCATGTTCAGGCGCTCCTCTGGCTGGGTGCAACGCTGCCGGGCACAACGCGGTCGCGCGTGCGGTGCACGGCGTCTATATCCACCTCGGCCAGCAGGGGCGTGGTGCCGGACCACTGGCGCTTGGTGGTGGTGATGATGTCCAGCGCGGCGGCCTGGGCGGCGCTGCAGGGGGCGCCGATGGCGGGTTTGAAGTCGGTGTGGATGGCCACGCCGCCGGCGGGGGTGTCTGTGAGGGTGATGGTTACGGTTGGCATGGGGCTTCCTCTTGTGCTTCGGGGATGACGTGGATGTGGCTGGCGGTAGCGCCAAGGCGCACGCTCACCAGTGGGGCCTGCACGGTGACGCGCATGCCCCGCTTGAGGCGGTGGGCTGCAGCGCGGGCCTGCTCGTGCGATGCGGTGGGGAAGGGCTGCTCCACGTGCATGGGGGTGTGCAGGGCGTTGTCGAGCTCGATGTCCATGCAGAGCACGGGCACGGTGTGGCCCTGGCCGTCCAGCACCTTGGTGCGGGCTTCGGCCTGGTGGAGCAGGGTGCCGGTGTATTCCATGACCGGCGCACCCTGTGCAGACGTGTGCACGGCGCTCATGGCAGCGCAGCCAGCAAGGTGGCGCCCCATTCGCGCACGGCATCTGCCGCCTGGTGAGGGTTGCCCATGAGCCAAAGGCCGAAGCCCATGCCGATGGCGATGCCCACCACCAGCACCAGCCAGCGGGCGCAGAGCGCAAGGGCGCCTTCGGCGCGGAAGAACTCGTCGCCCAGGTCGACGATGGGCATGTCGCTGTGGGGGCGGGTGGTGTCCACCTGCGCGCCGCCGTTGCGGGTGTGCAGGTGAGCTCGTGCAGGGCAATCTGCGCCCCGGGTGCATTGGCCGAAGTCGTTGCAGCAGTTCATGGCTGTGCTCCTGCCAGCTGCACGGCGTAGGGCTTGAGGCCGCGCCGGGGGATGCAGCGGATGGCGCCACTGCCCAGCTCTTCCCACTCGGCATTGCCGCAGATGGCGCGGGCCATCACGTTCATGCGCTGGCGGTGCTGTTCACCGCGCTGGGCGTCTTCAAGATCCTGGGCGACGGCCACCTCGGTGCTGTGGTCGCTGATGGTGAATGCGTCGAGGTGGTGCGAGGCGCTGAGCGCAAAGCCGATCAGCACCACCAGCAGCAACGGGCCCATGAGGGCCAGCATGGCCAGCGCCACGTTGCCGGCTTGAGCTTGTTGGGGCCGGTTCAGATCGCGCGCACAGGGCCAGCCGCGGCGATGGATGTCTTCGGGCGCAATGCCGAAGTCCTCCAGGTCGCCGGGGTGCATGCTGGTGAGGTGCAGCGCACCAGGGCAGGTGCCCAGGCTGGGGTGCCAGTCGTCAATGACGCGGTGGCACTTGAATTCGACCTGCAGGGCGGCTTTTTGCCGGGTCTTGCCCCAGCCCTGGGGGGCGCTGAGGATGATGGTGGGGGCGGGTGCAGCGTTCATGCCGACACCTCGACCAGGTTGCCGAAGTCGTCGGTGACGTGGGTTCCGAGCAGGCGATACCAGCCGGCTCCAGCGCCATCCACAAGCGTTACCGACACGAGCCAGTGGGCGGGGTGCCAGTTGGTCCAGATGCTGGTGTCTTCGCGGACATGATCGCGGTGCGCGCTGTACTCTGCGCCGCGAGAGTCATTGACGCTGTATCTGCGGCCGTTGTGCTCTACGCGGCGGGTGGCAGCATCTAGCGGGTGCAGGACGGTGATGCCGTCCTTGGCGCTGAGGTCTTCGAGCAGCCTGGACCGGGCTTCGGCCTCGATCTGCTGGATCAGCTTGGTAGCTGCAGGGCTGAGAGCTACCGGAGCGCTATGGCCCCGGGGCACGCCGCGCCTGGCGCGCGGTTGTGTGGATGTCTGCACTTTTCGCTCCTTGCCCAGCCGTGGGGTGGCTGGTAGGAGCGAATATTACTAAATGGTGATTTTCAAGTCAACACTATTTGGTAATTTATTTGTTTGAGGGTGTCAGCGGCTTATGGCGTCGCAGTTTCTCAGCTGCGGGATTCCTAGGAAGAAGCCGTCACCACGGCAAATGACGTGGACTCTGGAGCCGCGCTTGACCATGGTCACGGCTTCCATCACGGGGTAGCCCTTCATGGTGACGACCGCTGGGCCGGCGCCCTCCATGCCACTGATCACAAGAACCTTGGCGTCAAAACGAGCCATGGCGGTGCCATATTGCCTGCCTGACCGGATCGACAGCACGATAGTGCCGCTTGCGTTCTTGCTGACCGACTCGACGGTGCCACTCACGAACAGGAACTTGTCCTTGAACTTTGAGTCGGCCACAACCTCATTGCTTTGGTACTCGCTGATCAGCTTGCCCGCGCTCACCTCGATGAGTTTGCCCGCCTTCAGATCGGCGCCAATCTTCTGAACAAACTCTTTGGTCTGTGGAGTGTCGTATTTGGGTTCGGCACTTGCCACGATCGCGCAGGTGACCGCCAGCACTAAAGCCAGAGCGCACTTGATTTTTCTATTCATTCGGTCTCCCTGTTTTCTTATTTCCCAACGAACCTCGCCCGGTTGTTTTTATACGATGCAAAACAAAAAACTTGGCCGCTGAATAGGTCAAGCTGCGTGAACCTTTGCGGATTTTGACGCGGGCACGGTGTGTTTTTCTTTGGTAGGTGGTTCGCGGCTTTTAATCTGCAGCAGAACATATTTTTCAATGTCCGCACGCTGGTCCTCATCCAGCAGCTCGTACTGCGCTGGCCGGATCTTCTTGAATGGCCAAGCCAAATAGGGCGCGGGGGATGGCTCACGGAGCTCAAGTGTTAGGGGGCCAGCCACCTCAGGCGTATCCAGGTAGTTGATCGGCATGCCTGCGCCCTTTTCGATGGCGCGCGCCTTCTTTTCCCCAAAAGATTTCTGACGAAGGAGGCCAGACAGTTCGCTCTGGCTTAGTTCATAGCCGTTGCGTGCGCAGCTAACCAGAAATTCGGATTGCAGGCCCTGGCAGTGGGTACTGATCCAAGAGCGCAGTTTTGTGCGGCGGGTGTCTGTGACGCTTTCGGTGTTGCCCAGCTGATTCATTGGTTTGATTCTCATAACCAATTACCGAAAAGTAAAACACCAAAAGGTATTGCAAGTGATATCACCAAATGGTAAAGTGAAGGCATGGACCAATTGCTTTCGTACTTAAACGGCCTGTCACAGGAAGACAGAGAGGCTTTTGCCCGTCGTTGCGGCTGCAGCGTGGGATACCTGCGCAAAGCGGTTTCAGTAAAGCAGCGCCTTGGTGAGGGCTTGTGCTTACGGATAGGTATCGAGTCCTCCGGGGCGGTCAAGCCAGAGAGCTTGCGCCCAGACGTGGATTGGGAATACATGCGAGCGGCGCTCATCGGAGAAGGGGCCGTCAAGCTCAATTCAGCAGGGGAGGCCGCAAGTGCGTGAAATTCCAGGAACAGTGCTACGCCCTGAGTGGTTCGAGTCCACCCAGTTCGAGTTGCTGAGATCGCTCAGTGTTGCAGACGGGACATCAGCGCGTCCCATTCTGGGCCTGCCGCCGATCCCCGCAACCCGGAAGCGACTTGCCGAGCGACTAGCTGCAGCAATTCTTTTTTGTCGACGCTGGGCGGGATGTGTTCTGCAGTCTCTTCGAACGACGCTGCAATCGACTCGACGTCGGTTCCAGTCTTTTGTGCCACGACGTTGGCGAGGTGAATGATGCAGAGCTGTAAGCCTGTCATCAAGCCGACGATTGTCTCCAGTTGCTCGTGTTTCATGGGCGCCTCCTTGGCTGTGCTGGTTGGGGTGAGAGCCGCCAGTGTAGCCAAGCGGGGCGCCCGCCTTTTCCCCACCCGCCGCCACCAAAACTGGCGCGCCCGAACGGTTGAATGTCTCCCCCTGGTCGCGCGCGGGAAGGTGCGCGGCCATTGGTGCGCCGGGGCGGCGGGTGCTTTTTGCTTTGTTCATGGCTGCAGTCTGATGGCCATGACGCGATTTGTCTTTAACAACGAGGAGGCTCACCTGTCATGAACGTCATTGATGCTACGACCGCTGTGGTCGACGACTATCCAGGCGGGGCGGCTTCGCTGGCCCCGAGGTTGGGCAAGGGCGCTTCAACGCTGAGTCATGAGGTGGCGGAGAAACATGGCGCAAAGCTGGGCATTCGCACTGCGGCCCGCATCACCAAGTTGACGGGTGACGCGCGGATCTTGCAGGCCTTCACCGAGGAGTGCGGCTACACGGGCATCTTCATCCCCCGCATGGCGGACTCAGCGCCGGCGGACGGTGTGGAGTTCATGACCAAGATGATCAAGGAGCTGTCAGACGTGGCCACGTCTTTCGGCCAGGCCCTGGCCGATGGCAAGGTGACGCCGAACGAGCGCGATGGGTTCATGCGCGAAGCCAGTGAGCTGATGGCGGCAGTGCAGCGGACCTGCGAGTTTGTTGAGGTTGTGCACGCCAATTCCAAGCCGGCCGACGAGGTGAAGGCATGAGGCCCGCTGGCGAGATCCGGCAGGCCATCCTCCAGGCCGCAGTGGATTTGATCGAGGAGATCCGCCAGTCCAGCAAAGAAGGGCGCAAAGGCCCCACGCTGGACGAGATAGCCGCCCGGGCTGGGGTGGCTCGCAGGGATGCACGGGTGTGCGTCTCGAACTGCAAGCGCGCCGGCGCGCTGCAGATCGTGGGCGAGTTCCGTGTGCCCAAGCGAAACCGGCCCGCGGCCGAATACGCGCCCGTGCAGCGGGGCGACTTGTTTGACACCATGCCGGCAGATTCTGGTGCGGCTGTCTTGGGCATGTTCATGCAGAGCTGGGCGAGGTAACCCGACCGATGGCTGATCAACAGGCTCCGGTGGTCGCGCCTCCGGTGTGGGACAACATCCCCGCCGAGCTGGCGGGGCGGCAGCAGTGGCTGCTGTGGAAGTACGAGTGGGATGAGAAACGCGAATCCTGGTTGAAGGTGCCGTACTACCCGATGGGTGGGCGGCGCGCTGGTGACCAGGGCTCTGACCGCGACAGGATGCGCCTGGCCATTCTGCAGGTAGTGCGCCGGGTGTTCGAGCGGGGAGGGTGGAGCGGCATCGGCTTTGCCTTCCTGCCTGACGACGGGCTGATCGGTATCGACATCGACAAGCAGTACGACGCCAAGACGGGCGAGATGTCGCCGCGCTGCCGTGGCATTGTCGAGGCCTTTGATACCTTCACCGAGGTATCCCCCAGTGGCAAGGGACTTCACCTCTACATGCTGGGCAAAACCGAGACGGCCAAGAGCAACGACATTGGCGTGGAGATGTTCTGCAACAAGCAGTACTTCACGGTGACGGGGCGGCACCTGCCCAACACGCCTGCAGAGGTGCGCCAGGCGCCCGAAGCGGCGCTGAGGCGAATGCACGCCACGATCGAGGAGGCAAAGGAGTCGCGCAAGGCTGCTGCCAAGCCTGCAAGCGCACCAGCACCGGCGCGTGCGGCGCAGCCTGATCCATCGGGTAGTGATGACTTCCGGCGCGTGAATGAGGCAGCGATGCAAGCCTTGCAGGCCTGGGTGCCGACTCTCTTCCCCAAGGCGATACCGAAAGGGCAGGGCTACCGGGTGACCAGCAAGGCGCTGGGGCGTGATCTGCAGGAAGACCTGTCCATCATGCCTGTGGGCATCAAGGACTTCGGTGTGGCTGACATGCACGATGCGCGCCAAGGGGGGCGCACGCCCATTGACCTGGTCATGGAGTGGCTCCCGGCCTCGAAGCCGAAGGATGCCTTGCACTGGCTTGCGCAGCGTCTCGGGATCGAGCTAACACCGCCAGAGCCGCGCAAGCGCAAACCATCACGCGCGAACGATTCCGCTCCCGCTGGGGATGCGGACCACGCGGGAGGATCTGGTGGTGGCGGTGGCCACGGCGGTGGTGAGCCGCCGGGCGCCGACGACCCGGATGGTGATGTGGACGTGTTGGCGCACCTGGTCAAACACCGGGGGCGGCCGATGGATTGCCGGGAGAACGTCATGTACTGCCTGCAGATTGACCCGAACCTGCAGGGCATGGTGCGGCAGAACGATTTCACCCACCTGATCGAGCGCGTGAAGCCAACCCCATGGGGCCATCCAGCGGGAGAGTGGAACGAGGAAGATGATCTGATGCTGGGGGAGTATCTGCTGCGCACCCACCGCCTTGCCGTCAAGGCCACGAGCACCCTGCGCAATGGCGTTCTGATGGCGGCGCGATCGGCCAAGTACAACCCGGTGCATGACTTGATCAGGGCCGAGCCCTGGGACGGCACGGCGCGCCTTGAGCACTGGCTGACGGATGTGTACGAGATCGAGGAGCGGCCGTACACCAGGCTGATCGGCAAGTGCTTCATCATGGGCCTCGTCAAGCGGGCGCTGCAGCCGGGCTGCAAGTTCGACTACATGCTCATCATCAAGGGTGAGCAGGGCCTGAAGAAGTCCACCGCATTCCGCGCGCTGGCCTACCCGTTCTTCACCGACAACGCGATCCGAATGGGCGACAAGGATTCGCTCATGGCCATGCAGCTGGTGTGGATCGCGGAATCGGCCGAGCTGGAGTCGCTCAATAAGTCTGAAACCACGCAGATCAAGCAGTTTCTGTCGGCCCAGGAAGACATGTTCCGACCGCCCTATGGCGCCCAACTGATCAGGGCGAAGCGGCACGCGGTGAATGTGGGCACGACAAATGCAGACACCTTCCTCAAGGACGCCACGGGCGACCGTCGCTTCTGGCCGCTGGAGGTGCACGTGGTCAACGAAGACGTGCTGGCGGGCATGCGGATGCAGCTTTTTGCTGAGGCCCTGCACCGCCTGGAAGCCGGTGAGCGCTATTGGCCCACCAAGGAAGAGGAGCACGAGCTGGTCTTCCCGGAGCATGAACCTTTCAAGCGAACCGACACCTGGGAGGACATGATAGATCTGTACGTGAACCGGAACAGGTCCGACAAGCACGATGACCCTGACCTGCCGGTGAACGCGAAGCGCGACTTCTTCACCACGGTGGAGATCTACGAAAAGGCGCTGCTCATCAAGGCAGACCGGATCGACGGCGCCGGCAATATGGACACGCGCATCGGAAACGCCATGAGGGCGCTGGGCTTCGACAAACACAGGGAGACTACGGGCGGGCGCCGGCGCGGCTGGAAACGCCGGCCCCCGCCACCCCCGCCACCCCCGCAGGCGGCGCCTTACGTCGCGCCTGTGGACCCAAATGAGGCCCTCACTGGGCCTCAAGCGAGCGAGGATGATGACCTGCCGCTGTAACCCCCATTCCCGCACGATCAACGCTCGTGGAGGCGCACGGACGCCCTGCTGGCTGGTCACGCCCCGCCTGTGCCGACGTTCTGACGTTGGCGCGGTCGGTCCTGTCGCCGCCGCCGTCCATCCCGTCCACGAGCCGTCCACCCCGGGTGGACGGTGCAAGCTGTTGATTCTGTTAAGGAAATGGGCATCCGTCCACCCGTCCACCCCTCCACCCGGTTTGTGCACACGTATGCACATGCGCAGACACGGGTGGGCGCGTGTCTGCGCGCGCACGCACGGGCGCAATTTACCCATGCCTAGGTGGACAGGTTGGACGGATGGACGGAATGAGCATTCATGCGGGTTTGCGCCGTCCGTCCAGCGTCCACCGCCCGACCACGCTCTCAATTTCCGAGGAGTTCAACCATGAGCAGACCAGCCAGCCAGCCAGCAGCGAAGCTCGATCTTCGAACCCAGATGCCCGAAACGGCCGAGTGGGTCGACACCAAACGCGCCGAATACGGGGCGGAGCACGTCAACGACTGCATCAGACGGGCGCTCAAGGGTGAGGCCGGTCGGTTCTATGCCTTCGAGCGCGGCCACATCCTTGGCACGCCATTCCCGGCAACTCACCCGATCGCCGAGCACCAGGCGCTCGCAGTGAAACTGGGGTGCAGCTTTGCCGGGTTCATTGCCGAGCCGGATGCAACGGGAGCTGCAGATGGCGCGCATTGACTGGATTCAGTACCGCCTGAAGAACTGGGCGCTGTGGAAGGTGAGCGGCAGCAGCGGTGGCTTGGGCTTCTCGCGCCAGGCGGCTTTCCTCGCCATGCATGTGGACTGCAATCGGGACAGCCCGCTTCCGATCGACGATATCGACGCGGAAAAGATGGACCGCGCAGTGGAGTCGCTCAAACTCGGCAAGGGTCACCTGTACAAGACCCTGCAGCTGCACTACATCAAGGGCATGAGCATCAAGGGCGTGGCGCAAGAGATGGGCCGCGCGGTTTCCACCATCCACGCCAACCTGGACCAGGCCGACCACGCCCTGCAGTCCTGGTTCAATGCCCAGGCAGAGGCGCGTGATCGCAAGAACGAGCGGCCGGAGTTGAAGGCAAAGCCTGGTACGCGCCCGCAACGTGCGCGCAAGTAGTTGCAGGGGGTTTTACGACATAGACGTTTCCGGTACATTTCAGGCATGCTGTTTATTGGTGTCACCGCACTGATCTAACAACTCCCAGGCCCCTGCAGGTCGCTACTTGCAGGGGCTTTCCTCATACACAACCCAGCCGAGTGGCGCCCATGGGTTCTGTGACTAAAGCGCCGAGGGGTTCGCTCCTCGGCGCTGGTGTCTTAGTACCAGCAAGCGTCGATGTTCTGTTGCGAAATGCCCAGACCATCCCCTCGATGGGGAAAGCCTCCATGCCCATATCCGCACCACGTCCCTGCACCTATCCAGGCTGCGGCGCCCTGGTACGTGACGGCTCAGGCCGATGCGAGAAACACCGCCGAGCCGAGGCCAAGCAACTGGACGCTAAGCGAGGTACTGCGCATGAGCGTGGCTACACCTCTGCCTGGCAGCGTGCCCGCGAAGCGTATCTTCGCGCGCACCCCTTGTGCCGAGAGCACGAGAAGAAAGAACAAGTAGTGCCGGCCACAGTGGTCGACCACATCATCCCCCACAAGGGCGACACTCAGCTCTTCTGGGACAGCAACAACTGGCAGCCGCTGTGCAAGCCCTGCCATGACATTAAGACGGCCACCGAAGACAGTCGCTTCACCCGCTGGCAGACCAGGGGGTAGGGGGGAGTCAAAAGTCTGGGGCCTTTGAAGCTAGACCGACCGCCTCCCCAGATTTTTGCGTGCGCGGGTTTTGGAGGGGGGGTACTCCCGACCTATCTGACTGAGGTGTCACCATGACTGGAACTCGCGGGCCTTTGCCAAAGCCTGCGGCGCTGAGACTGCTCGAAGGAAATGCGGGCAAGCGTCCGCTGGATCTGACCGCAGGCGTGAATCCCAAGATCGAAGTGCCGAGCGTGCCAAAGCACCTGGGAACCGAGGCGAAGAAGGAGTGGAAGCGGATCACGCCGTTGCTCGAAGAACTCGGCCTGGTCAGTGGCCTGGACCGCACGGCGCTTGCGCTGTACTGCCAAGCCGCCGGCCGCCTGGCTGAGCTGGAGACCGCCTTCAACAGCATGGTGGCCGTCAAGGTTGCTGCCGGCAAGGCCTACGCCGACGCGGTGTACGAGGCCAGCTACAGTGTGACGCCCAGCGGCTACGCTCAGCAGAGCGTGATCGTTCAGCTGATCGGCAAGCACCGCGAGCAGGTCAACCGCTACCTGATGCACTTCGGCCTGAGCCCGGCAGCCCGTGGGCGCGTCCAGGCCAGCAACTACGTTCAGCCTTCGCTTCCTGGTATCGAGGAGAAGCCGCAGGCGCCGCAAGGATTCGCCCGGTTTTCTGTTGCTGCATGAACAAGTACGTCGAATCGGCTCTGGGCTATGCCAAGGCGGTGGTGGCCGGCGAGATCGTCGCCTGCAAGTGGGTGAAACTCGCTTGTCAGCGCCAGCTGGATGACCTGGCGAAGCCGGTCAGTGAAGACTGGCCCTGGGTGTTTGATGCCGATCGCGCTTCACGGCCGTGCGAGTTCATCGAGCTGCTGCCGCACATCAAGGGCAAGTGGGCGCGTCAGGCCCGGCTGGTCGAGTTGGAGCCGTGGCAGTGCTTCGTGATCACGACCGTCTATGGTTGGGTGCACCACGAGACGATGCTGCGCCGCTTCCTGGAAGCCTACGAGGAAGAGGCCCGCAAGAACGCCAAGAGCACCAAAGGCTCCGGCATCTTCCTCTACATGCTCACCGCTGATGGCGAGCATGGCGCCGAGTGCTACACGGCCGCCACCACCCGTGACCAGGCTCGCATTGTGTTTGACGATGCCAAGGCCATGGCCGAGCGTTCGCCCGGGCTGCGTACCCATCTTGGCCTGGCCATCATGCAGCACAGCCTGACGGTGGCGCACACGGCCAGCAAGGGCGCGCCGCTAGCGGCCGAGGGCTCCACGCTGGACGGCCTTAACGTGCACTTCGCCCTGCTGGACGAGTTGCACGCGCACAAGACGCGGGCGGTGTACGACGTGATCGACACGGCGCGCGGCGCGCGGGAGCAGTCGCTGCTGTGGACTATCACCACGGCCGGCACTGACAGATCCGGCATCTGCTACGAGCGGCGCACGCACGTGGCCAAGATTCTGGAGGGCGTGATCCGTGACGACCGCGTCTTCGGGATCATCTACACCATCGACGATGGCGACGACCCGTTCGACCCGGCCGTGTGGCCCAAGGCGAACCCGAACTATGGTGTGTCGGTGCTGCCCGACGAGATGGCCGCCCAGGCACGCAAGGCCGAGGCCATGCCGTCGGCCCTGAACAACTTCCTGACCAAACGGCTGAACGTCTGGGTGTCGGGCGAGTCCCCCTGGATGGACATGCGTGCCTGGGACCGCTGCGCCGAGCCCGGGCTGCGCGACCTTAAGGAGTTCGCCGGCAAGGGTCTGCGCGCCTGGATCGGCCTGGACCTGGCGCAAAAGAAGGACTTTGCTGCGCTATGCATCGTATGGGAATCCGATTGGCTGCGCGAAGGGCCCGACGGCGTGTACGAGCCGGTCCGCTGCTGGAACGTGTGCACACGTTTGTACTTGAACGAGCTGGCGATACAGGAAAGCGGCAATGCACACCTGACCGGCTGGGCACGGCAGGGTTATGTCCAGGTCACCGACGGAGATCTCACCGACTTCGACATCGTTGCCGAGGACATGCGTCAGCTGTGCCGGGACTTCGATGTGCAGGAGATCGCCTTCGACCCGGCGCTCTCCATGTACTTCGCCGGAAAGCTGATCGAGGAAGGCCTCCCCTTGGTCGAGATCACCCAACGGGCCATGTTCTTCACACCGGCGCTGCTGCAGGTCGAGAACATGGTGCTGGAGCACAAGCTGCGTCATGACGGCAACCCGGTCATGACCTGGATGGTCAGCAACCTAGTGGTGAAGGTCAGCAAGTTCAACGAGCTGAGGGCGCCGACCAAAGAGCGGCCGGAAAACAAGATCGACGGACCGATGGCCATGCTGATGGCGCTGGGCCGGGCGCTGGCCGTTGCGCCACAAGAGAAATCCTTCTGGGAAACATCATGAAACTCACCGACCTCCTTGTGCGTACTGGCAATGCGATCGGCGCGCAAGCGCCAGACGCCCTGATGGTCGCAGGCGCAGGTGCCGTGTCCTACGGCGTGTACCTGGTCAGCGTGCCGGCTGGCTACATCGTGGCGGGTGCATTCCTGCTGGTCGGTGGCTGGCTGCTGGCCAAAGGGAGCCGCTGATGGGGGCCTTTGCGCGCGCCGTTGTTGAGCGCAAGAGCGCCGGTTCTGCCGATGGATACCCAGCCATTCTGTCGGCCATCCTTAACGGCGGCCGTCGCTCCAAGGCGGGCGCGACCGTGAACCGCGAGACAGCCTTCCGGGTGTCGGCGTTCCTGGGCTGCATCCGGGTTATCAGCGAGGGCATCGCGCAGGTGCCCTTCAAGCTGTTGCGCGAGATGCCGTCGGATGTCTCCCGATACCCGAAGATCATCCAGGCGAAAAGCGATCCACGCTATGACCTGCTGTACCGCAAGCCCAACGGCTGGCAGAGCAGCTTTGAGTTTCGGGAGACCATGGCGATCCATGCCGCCATGGGCAACGCCTACGCGTTCAAGAACGTAGTTTCCATCAGGGGTGAATCTCGCATCGCGGAGTTGATCCCGATTGATTCCGCCCGCGTCACGCCGACACAGCATCAGGACTGGAGCATCACCTACAAGGTGCGCAGCGACTCCGGCGCTACGCAGGAATTCCCGCAGGAGGCCATCTGGCACGTGCGTGGACCTAGTCTGAACGGCTTCATGGGCATGGACATGCTCAACCTGGCGCGCGAGGCGCTGGGCCTGGCTATCGCCACCGAAGAGTCGCATGCCAAGCTGCATGCCAATGGCGTGCAGCCCTCAGGCATCTATTCGATCGAGGGGACGCTCGACGCCGACAAGTACCAGAAACTCAAGGAATGGATCGAGAGGGAGCAGGTCGCTGCCGACAGCAAGGGCAGCGTCATGATCCTCGACCGCAATGCGAAGTTCATCTCGCAAACGATGAACGGCGTCGATGCCCAGCATCTCGAAACCCGCCGCGAGCAGCTTCGCGAGGTGTGCCGCTTCATGCGCGTCATGCCCATCATGCTGGGCGACGCCGACAAGACCGCCACCTACGCGAGTGCCGAGCAGATGTTCCTGGCGCACGTCATCCACACTCTGATGCCCTGGTACGAGCGCATCCAGCAAAGTGCCGACGTGAACTTGCTGACCGACGCGGAGCGAGCCGATGGGTACTACACCAAGCTGGTCGAGGCGGGCCTGTTGCGCGGTGCCATGAACGATACCGCCAACTTCCTCGACCGTCTCACTCGTGGCGGGACCATGGTACGCAATGAGGCGCGAGCAAAGCTGGATCTCGACCCGCTGCCCGGTCTAGACGATCCGCTCACCCCTACCAACATGACTACCGACCCGACCGGCGCCCCCGCCGGCGCAAGCACTGGAGCCTGACCATGAACACCATTGAGCACAAGCGGGTCAACTTGATCGACCTGGTGATCGAGAAAAAAGACGGTGCACCCGAAGGCGAGATGCGCTTCAAGGGCTACGGCGCTGTCTTCGGCAATATCGACAGCTACGGCGATGTGATCGAGGAGGGCGCTTTCAGTAAGACGCTGAAGGAAGCCCGTAAGACCGGCACCTACCCCGCCATGCTGTTGCAGCACGGCGGCTGGGGAATGAGCGCGCAGGACCTGATGCCGGTTGGTGTCTGGGACACGCTGGAAGAAGACCAGAAGGGCCTGGCCAGCGAAGGTGTTCTGGCACCCATTCAGCGCGGCGTCGAAGCCTATACCCTAATGAAGATGAAACCGCGGCCGGCCATCACCGGCCTGTCCATCGGCTACATCCCCCGCAAGTTCTCCATGGGCACCAAGCCCGATGAGCCGCGCCGCAAGCTGCATGAGGTGGAGCTGGTCGAGATCAGCCTCGTCACTTTTCCAGCCAACGGCAAGGCCCGTATCTCAAGCGTGAAGTCTGGCATGGACTTCACCGAACGCGAATTCGAGCAGCTCATGCAGGACGCTGGGTTGTCACGAAAGGAAGCCCGCATCGTCATCAGCCAAGGCTTCCGGCACCTCAAGGCCATGCAGGACGCTGGCAGTGCGGAGCTTGACGACATTGTTGCCGCCATCAAGCACAACACCGAACTACTTCAACGAACCTGAAAAGGAACCATCATGCAATTCTCTCGTAAAAATCTGACGTTGGCCTTCCTGGCCGTCGTCGCCGTCATGGCTGTCGCTGCACTGCTCGGCCATCCCGTGGTCCCGCCAGAAGCCCTCGCAGGCTTGGGCATGCTGCCCATGGCCATGAGCGGCGAAATCGATGCGAAGGAGATCAAGGCCGCGCTGGACAAGCAGGCCGAGGTCTGGGGCGAATTCACTCGCAAGAATAACGAGCTGCTCGCTGCCAAGGCCGAGGGCAAGGCTGTCGCCGATCTGCAGGCAACCGTGGAAAAACTGAATGGCGAGCTGACAAAACTCGGCACCGACCTGGTCGACATCGCTAAAAAGTCCAACCGCCCGGCCATCAAGGATGCCAAGGGCAACGACCTGACGGATGAGCAGATCGCCTACAAGCAGGCCTTCGGCGAATTCATCCGCAAGGGCGGCAGCGAATCTGCTCTGGCTGGCTTGGCTCGCAAGGCCTACAACAGCGGCTCGATCCCCGATGGCGCAGTGCTCGTGCTGCCCGAGATGGACAGCGAAATCATCCGCGTTGTCGGTGTCGTCTCCGCCATCGGTCGCTTGGCCACCATCAAGACGATCGGCTCCGATACGTACAAGAAGTCTGCCAAGAAATCCGGTATGACGGCGCGCCGCGTGGGCCCTGGTGCCAACGGCGGCGAGACCCCCGCTCCGCAGTTTGCTGAGCTGGAATTCACCGCCCACACGGCCGAAGCCGAGCCGTGGGTCTTCAACGAGACGCTCGAAGACGCCGTCATCAATGTGGAGATGGATCTGGCGGATGAAGCTGCCATTGCATTTTCCGAACTGGCTGGCGTTGAGTTTGCCCGCGGCACCGGTGTTGGTGAAGCCCGTGGCATTACCGCCTACGATACCGTTGCCAACAGCAGCTACAGCTGGGGCAAGATCGGTTTCATCAAGTCTGGCGCCAGCGCAGATTTCGCTGCCAGCAACCCCGGTGATGCAATCATCGACCTGCAGCACTCGCTCAAGTCGCAGTACCGCCCCGGCGCCGCATTTGTCATGGGCGATGCCACGCTGTCCAAAGTGCGCCAAATGAAGGACGGCACCGGCAACTTCTACCTGTGGCAGCCGGACCCGCTTGCCGGATTCGGTGGCCGCCTTCTGGGTAGCCCGGTGGAAATCGACGACAACATGCCGACGATCGCTGCGAACAGCTTCTCCATTGCCTACGGCGACTTCAAGCAGGGCTATGTGGTGGTCAACCGCAGCGGCACCGTGTTGATCCGCGACAACCTCACGGCCAAGGGTAAGACGAAGTTCAACTTCCGCCGCCGTTTCGGTGGCGGTGTGCAGAACTTCGAGGCCATCAAGCTGATGAAGTTCATCAACTGATCAGCCTGAAGCCTTGACACCCTGACGCCGCCGGCCTCCACCGGCGGCGTTTTGCTTCCAAGACCCCATCAACCCGAATTCAAGGATACCGCCATGAAAGACCTCATGAACAAGATCCACGTCATGCGTGCGATCTCTCCCGCCAGCGTGGCCGACAACACCGCACAGGTCAGCCAGATCATCGATCGCCAGGGCTTCGAGTCGCTGACCTTCGCCATTGCCACCGGCTCCCTGGCTGATGCCGACGCCACCTTTACCGTCCTGGTGGAGCATGGTGACGCCGCCAATCTGAGCGATGCCGCCGCCGTGGACGATGCTGACCTGCTGGGCACCGAAGCCCTGGCCAGCTTCGCCTTCGGAGACGACGATGAGACCCGCAAGATCGGCTATATCGGCAACAAGCGCTACACGCGCTTGACCATCACGCCGAGCGCAAACGCCAGCGCGGCTCTGGTAGCTGCTGTGGCCATCCTGGGCCATCCGCAGATCGTGCCCACGCCCAACCCGCCGGTCTGATCTCGCAGGCCTGTTTCGTGAAAAGCCCTCCCGCCCCAAAGCGCGAGGGCTTTTTGCCAAGCAACCGGACACCCCACCATGCCCACCATCAAAGTCACCGACGCAACGGTTGAGCCCATCACGCTGGTCCAGGCCAAGCTGTGGACGCGGGTTGACACCGGCGATGAAGACTCGCTCTTCGAGAGCCTCTGCATCCCCGCTGCGCGACAGGACGCCGAGCGGCGCATGAACCGCACCATCTTGCCTACCACCTGGCGCCGGCACGATGACGCTTTCCCGTCCGGCCCGTGCATACGTTTGCACTACCCGCTGCTGATCAGTGTCACCCACGTCAAGTACTACGACCCCGACGGCGTGCTTCAGACCCTGTCCCCCAGCAGCTACACGCTGGACAGTACCAGCGAGCCTGCCAGGCTGTGCCTGGCCCCCGGCGCCAGCTGGCCGGCAACCCAGGCAGGACGGGCGAACGCGGTAGAGACCGAATACAAGGCAGGCTGGCCCGACGCAGCGGCTGTGCCGGCGACTATCAAGCAGTGGATCGCCCTGTTTGCCGCCACGCTCTTCAACAACCGCGACCTGCTGGCCCAGGGCGTCATCGTGTCAGACATCAAGTTTGCCGACGGCCTGCTCGACGGCTACAAGGTTTGGAGTCTGTAGCCATGGCAGCCCTTGTGCTTCCCCGCAGCGGCGAGCTCAACCGCCGCGTGCAGATCCGGCTGCAGACCGATACAGCTAACGCCGGCTTCGGACTCACCGCCTCCTACAGCACCGGCATTGCCCGCTGGGCGAAGAAGGAGCCGGTGCGCAGCCTGGAGCTGCGAGCCGGCGTCAACACCGGCGAGCTGCCGACCGACCTCTTCTGGTTCCGCTGGGGCACCGGCACCAAGCCGGAGGACTTCACCACCTCCCACGTGCTGGAGCACAACGGGACACGCTACCGCGTGCTGGACTCGATCGACGTAGGCGACCTGCGGCAATTCACCCGCGTCTCTGCCAAGTACCTGGGAGCGGTGTGATGGACAAGCAGACATCGACAGGCGCCGCCGGCGGCCTGCTGCTCGAAGTCGGTCTTGAGTATCACAAGACCATCGACTACGACCGCAGCAAGATGCGGCGGGCGCTGCGCTCCGGCGCGGCGGTGGTCACCAAGGAATCGCGCCGCCTGGTTTCGCGCCGTGCCATCTCAGCGCCTGGTGAATACCCGGGCATGCAGAGCGGCCGGCTGCGGCGGGGCATTGGCACCGTCTCGCGCGGCCGCAAGGGCGGGTGGATCAAGGTCAGCGTTCGCACCATCAAGGGCAGTGATTTTTACCCCGCCTTCCTCCACCGCGGTAGCCCCAAGACAGGCCTGGCGCCGCGCGGCAACTTCGTCGCCGATGCGCTGGACAACAAGCGCGACCAGGTGCGCAACAACATTCGCGGCGAGCTTCGCCAATCACTGGTGCCCCGTTGACCATGCAACTCGAACCCATCATCCAGGCGCTGCGCACGCGCTGCCCGATTTTTGCAAACAACGTGGCTGGTGCGGCGGACTTCAAGGTTCTGGAGGAAGCGACCAACCTGCCTGTTCCATGCGCCTTTGTCATCCCGCTGGACGACAACCCCGAAGACAACACCAGCGGCAACAGCATCCGCCAGTCGCTGACGGACAGCTTTGCCGTCATCGTGGCCATCAGCAACACGGCAGACGAAAAAGGGCAGGGCGCCACCGTCACGGTGCACACCCTGCGCAGCGACCTCTGGGCCGCGCTGCTGGGCTGGCAACCGGGTGACGACTACGACGGCATCACCTACCAGGGCGGCCAGCTGCTGCGCATCACCCGTGCGCGGCTCTGGTACCAGTTCGAGTTCGGTGCCGCCATGGAGATCGGCCCCTCCGACGGCTACCAGGAAACGGCGCTGGCCAGCCTGCCGCATTTTGATGGCGCCACCGTGCAGCTGGACGCTGCCGAACCGCGAGACCCCAACGCCGCAGGCACCGGGCCAGACGGGCGCATCGAAGCCACGTTCACCGTGCCGCGTACAGGCAATTTTGAGTAACCCCAGGAGTTCCCACCATGTTCGTCAAACCCACCGAAGGCCGGAGCGTCGCAGATCCGGCCCGTGGCGACACCCTGCCGCCCGAAGGGCGCGAGGTCGAGCCCACCCAGTACTGGCAGCGCCGCCTCAACGATGGCGACGTGGTCGAGTCCACCCCCGCCACCCCGAAAGCGGCCGACGCCGCCCCCACCAGCAAACCTCAAGGCAAAAAGGAGTAAGCCGCCATGCGCAACCTCACCATCGCACCCGTCGGCCTGGCTACGCTCCAGGCCTTCATGATCCGCCACCGCTGGCAGATCCTCTTCACCGTTGCCGTGCTGCTGGCATCTGTGCTGGGCACCCTGTACCACCCAGGCGCCGGCCTGGGCGTCATGGCCGTGGGCGCCATCTCGTTCAGCAACATCCCCACCGGCGTGCGCGTTCCGCTGTTCTACGCCGAGATGGACAACAGCCAGGCCGGCTATTTCACCCAGAACAAGCGCGCCTTGCTGGTTGGCCAGATGCTCAGCACGGGCACGGCCGCCGTCAATACGCCCATGCTGGTGAGCACCACCGACCAGGCCAAGGCACTCTTCGGCGTCGGCTCCATGCTGGCGCGCATGCACGCCAAGTACCGTGCGCAAGACTCGTTTGGCGAGGTCTGGTGCATTGCCGTGGCTGACGCCGGCGCTGGTGTTCAAGCCACGGGCACCATCACCGTGGCAGGGCCTGCCTCTGCTGCTGGCACCATCTGCCTGTACATCGCTGGGCAGCGCGTCCTGGTGCCGGTGGCTGCGGCCGACGCATCCACAGCCATTGCCACCGCCATCAATGCGGCCATCAATGCCGCCACGGATCTGCCCGTCACCAGTACCGTGCTGGCCAGCACCGTCACGCTCACCTGCCGCTGGAAAGGCACTACGGGTAACGACATCACCGTGCAAGACAGCTTCCGCGGCCAGGCAGGCGGCGAAGTGCTGCCGGCCGGCGTGGCGCTCACCTACTCGGGCAGCGGCTTCCTGGCCAGCGGGGCCACCAACCCCACGCTCACCGGCGCCGTCATCACCGCCATGGGCGATGAAGAGTACGACTACGTCATCCACCCCTACACCGACAGCACCAGCCTGGACGCCTTCCAGACCGAGATGAACGACACCGTGGGCCGCTGGTCCTGGAGCCGCCAGGTGTATGGCCACTGCTACACCGCATTGCGCGGCACGCTCAGCGCGCTCACCACCGCCGGCGCCCTGCGCAATGACCCGCACCACACCATTGCCGGCATCGATGCTGATTGCCCCAACCCCAGCTGGGAATACGCAGCCGCCTACGGTGGCGCCAATGCTCTGGGCCTCAACGCCGACGCGGCACGCCCCACCCAGACCCTGCCGCTCACCGACATCTTGCCCCCCCGTGCCGGCAAGCGTTTCCTGCTCACCGAGCGCCAGAGCCTGCTCAACTACGGCATTGCCACCAGCTTCGTCTCTGGCGGCATGCTGCGGGTGGAGCGCGCCATCACCACGTACCAGAAGAACGCCTTCAACCAGGCCGACCCCAGCTACCTGGACAGCGAGACCCTGCACACCCTGACGGAAGTCACCCGCCGCCTGCGCAGCCGAATCACCCAGAAGTACCCGCGCCACAAGCTGGCCAACGACGGTACCCGCTTCGGTGCCGGCCAGGCCATCGTCACGCCCAGCGTCATCCGCGGCGAGCTGCTGGCCGAGTACGCAGACATGGAACAACTGGGCCTGGTGGAGAACGCTGAGCTGTTCGCCAAGTATCTGATCGTGGAGCGCGACGGCACTAACCCCAGCCGCCTCAACGTCCTGTTGCCGCCCGACCTGGTCAACCAGCTGCGCATCTTCGCGGTGCTCAACCAGTTCCGCCTGCAGTACCCGGCCACCGCCTGAGCGGCCTGGCGTCCACAAACACCACAGGAGTAAATCATGGCAAAACGTGTTGCAGGCATCTGCTACATCAAGGTCGACGGCGAGCAGCTCGAAGTGCAGGGCGGGGTGGAGTGCCCTATCCTGGCCGTCAAGCGCGAGACCGTCATGGCCGTGGCCGGCCCCGCCGGCCAAAAGGAAACCGCGCTGCGGCCCTACGTCAAGGTCAACACCATCTTCGTTTCAGACTTTCCCCTGGAGAAGCTGAGCAACGGTACCGACATGACCGTTACCGCCGAGTTCCCCAACGGCAAGGTCTACACCCTCAGCGGGGCCTTCATCGAAGGTGAGCCCGCTGCCAAGGCTGAAGACGGCACCATCGAACTGGAGTTCGGTGGCAAGAAGGGCATCTGGCAATGAGCGGCACCACCATCAAGCTCAGCAAGCCCATCACCGCGCACGGTGATGAGGTGAGCGAGATCACCCTGCGTGATCCAGGCACCAAGGACGTGATTGAGCTGGGTCTGCCCACGCTCATCATCCCCAGCGATGACGGCAAGAGCGCAGGCGTCGAGATACGCCAGAAGGTGGTGGCCCGCTACATCATGAAGCTGGCCGCCATTCCCTTGAGCTCGGTCGAGTCGCTCAGCATGAACGACTTCTCGCGCTGCACGGCCATCGTGATGGGTTTTTTCGGTCAGGGCGATGGCGAGGAAGAGACGCCGGCGAGCTGACCGACCGCGTCTTCGAAGTCGCCCAGTTCTGGCAGGTCAGCCCGGCTGAAGTGCTGCGCCTCTCGCTGGCTGACTTCGAGCTCTGGGAAAGCCAGGCAGTTCGCCTAACCCAAAAGTACAACCCGCAGGAGTGAACCATGGCAAACGACAACTGGCAGCTCAAGGCCATCTTGAGCGCGGTGGACAAGATGACCCCCGTCCTCAAGAACGTCAGCACCGCGGCCAGGAGCACGCGCAAGTACCTGGCAGACGTGGGCAGCAGCTCCATGAAGCTGGCGCAGCAGGTTGGCGTGCCCCTGGGCCTGCTCAGCGGCGCCGCTGGCGCGCTGAGCGTGGCCGGGCTCAAGAAAGTCGTCACCGACTTCACGGATGCAACTAGCCAGGTATCCGACAAGTCCAAGTCCTTGAGCATGGCGACGGACGAGTTCCAGCGCATGGGCTTCATGGCCAAGATGTCGGGAACGGACGTTGATGGCATGGGCGCTTCGCTCAGCATCTTGAACAAGCGCATCGCCGAAGCTGCAGCCGGCAAGAACAAGGAACTGGCTGGCCTGCTCAGCCGAGCCGGCATTTCCATGCGCGACGCCAATGGCCAGCTGCGCAGCGGCATGGACCTGTTGCCCGAGGTGGCTGACCTGTTCCAGAAAAACGGCAACGCAGCCGTGCAGGCCCGTATGGGCAACGCGCTGTACGGCAAGAGCTGGCAAACCATGTCGCCGCTGCTCAGCGACGGCAGCGAGGGCATCAAGCGCCTCACGAATCGCTACCGCGAACTGGGTCTGGGTATCGAAGAGAACGCCGTGCAGGCCGGCGAGGCCTTCGGCGACCAGTTGGACGAAAACCGCGCCGTCATCAACTCCTACAGCTACGCCATCGGCGCCAAGCTCATCCCGGTGCTCAGCCCGCTGCTGGAAAAGTTCACCATGTGGGCGGTGGCCAACCGGGAGCTGATTGCCACCAACGTCTCCAAGTTCCTGGCCGATATGGCGCAGAGCCTGGCCAATGTGGACTGGTCCGGCATGATTCAGGGCATTGGCGACATCGTCAACGGAATCAAGTCCTTTGTGGACTGGATGGGCGGCGCCAAGAACGCGCTCATCGCCCTGGTGCTGGTCATGAACGCTCAGGCCATCGTTGCCACGATTGCGCTGGCCGGCTCCATCGGCCGGCTCGGCATCTTCCTGGCCGGCCTGGCACTCAAGGCGCTCGCGCCGATCGCGCCGTTGCAGACCATGACCCTGGGCATGAAGGGCGCAGAACTGCAGGCCACGACGCTCACCAACACGCTGGGGCGTCTGGGCGCTGCGGCCGGCGTGCTGGGTGCCGGCTTCACGGGTTGGCAGATCGGTGGCCTGCTCAACGACTACGTCATCAACCCCGCCGTCAAGATGCTCAGCGGTGACAAAGAGGCCTCGCTGGGCACCTGGATGTACGACAAGTTCAATGCGGACCCGATGGCCAAGCAGCCCCTGGCCGGTCCGCAGTCCAGGGGAAGGGTCGATGGGGAGGTAAAGATCAACATCAGCGGCCTGCCACCCGGCTCCCGTGTGGAGCAGGTGTCGGGCGGTGGTGACATGCCAATCAATCTCAGTGCCGGCTATAGCAGCGCGGCGCTGGGGATGCCGTAGAACCTACAACGCAAAGCCGCCCACCAGGCGGCTTCTTTATTGCCATGGCCACCTCCAAACTCTCCGACAAGCTCCGCCCGGCCAGCTTTCGCGGCGTGCCTTTCCATGTGGAAGACGCCGGCATCGGCGTCGGCCGTCGTGCCGAGGTGCATAGCTACCCCCAGCGCGACAAGCACTGGGTGGAAGACCTGGGTCGCGCCCCACGCGAGCTGACGATCGAGGGCTTCCTGGTTGGGCCGGACTACGTGGAGCAGGCCAACCGCCTGCTGGCCGCGCTGGAGGAGGCAGGCCCCGGCACCCTGGTGCATCCGTGGTTCGGCACGCTAACCGTGAGCCTGACGGAGCTGGCCCGGGTGAACTTCAACAACCAGCTGGGGCAGGCGCGCATCTCCATGCCCTTTGTGGAGTCAGGGGAGCTGGAGTTTCCCACCGCTGGAAGCTCCACGGCCGCGCAGACCCGCCTGGCTGCTGTTGACCTCGAAGACGCCGCAGTGGCCGACTTTGCCGACACGTTCGACGTGGAAGGTTACCCCGACTTCGTGGCCACCACGGCAGACGCCGACATTGCCCGCGCGTTCAGCCTCACATCCAGCGGCAGCGTGCCCGGGCTGGACATGCTGGGCTTCTCTGGCAAGCAGGCCGGCAGCCTGGCACTGGCGCGCAGCCAGTTTGGCAGCCCGCTGAGCCTGGGGCAGACCATTGCCGGCTACCTCAGCGCGGCAGGCCTGAGCAGCAGCTGGACGGGCGCCGCACTGCGCTGGGCGCCCCTGGCGCTGGCCCTGGTGCGGCTGGCCGGGCTGGGCAGCCTGGCAACGCCAGCAAGCCCGGCGGTGTACACGCCGTCGCGTCAGCAGGTCTGGCGCAACGCCAGCGCCACCAACACCCTGGTGCGCCAGGTGGTGTTGGCGCAGGCAGTGGGCGCGGCCAGCCTGGCGCCGGCGGCGGTGTATGACGAGACGGTGGGCCTGCGCAACAGCCTGTCTGCCGCGCTCGATGCCGAGGCGCTCAACGCCTCAGACCGCAGCTACACCGCGCTCATGGACGCGCGTGCAGCCGTGTGGCGCGACCTGACAGAGCGCTCACGCGACAGCGCCCGCCTGACCACCATCACCCCGCCCACCACCGAGCCGGCGCTGGTGGTGGCTTATGACTTCTATGAAGACGCCGCCCGCGAGGGCGACATCGTTGCCCGCAACGGCATCCGCCACCCCGGCTTCGTGCCGCCCACCCCGCTGAAGGTACTGACCCGATGAACACCCCGGACACAGCCAACCAGGTGCGGCTGCTGGTGGGTGGGGTTGAGTACGGCGGCTGGAAGTCGGTGCGCATCGAGGCCGGCATCGAACGCCAGGCCCGCAGCTTTACCCTGCAGGTGACAGACCGCTGGCCCGGGCAGACGGACGTGCCGCGCCGCGTGCGACCGTTCGATGCCTGCCAGGTCTACATCGGTGCAGATCTGGTGCTCACCGGCTACGTGGACGCCACCCCCGTCAAGTACACCGGCAAGAGCATCACAGTGGGCGTCAAGGGCCGCAGCAAGACGGCGGATCTGGTGGACTGCTGCCCCATGGGCGCAGACGTTGCCATGGCCACCGCAAGCGCCCAGTGGAGCGACCTGGTGGGCTTGCCAGACGTTGCCCGCGTGATCGCCCCGCCGGCGCGCAGCGCCGCGCAGTGGCGCAACCAGAAGCTGGAGGAAATCGCCGCCGCTCTGGCCGCGCCCTACGGCGTGCGGGTGGTCACCGAGGTGGACACCGGTCGCCCGATCGCCGAGCACCAGGTGCAGGTCGGCGAGAAGGTGTTCGAGAGCATCGACCGCATGATGCGCCTGCGCCATGTGCTCAGCACCGACAACGCCGCCGGCGACCTGGTCTTCATCGACGTGGGCAGCACCGGCCGCGCGGCCACCGCCATCGAGCTGGGCGTCAACGTGCTGACGGGCGACACCGAACTGGACTTCAAGGAAGTTTTCAGCGAGTACATCGTGAAAGGCCAGCGCGCCGGCAATGACGACCAGTTTGCCGACGACGTGGCAGAAGAAGAAGGCGAGGCTCTGGACGACGACGGCATAGACGGCGGCGTGGCCACCACCACCGACAGCCGCTCCCGCCGGCGCCGTGTGCTGGTGCTCAAGCAGACCGGCCAGGCAGACGAGGGCACCTGCAGCGACCGTGCCGAGTACGAGCGCGCCACCCGCGCTGCCAAGGCGCTGCAGACCACCTACACGGTCAATGGCTGGCGGCAGCAGAGCGGGGCGCTGTGGCAGCCCAACCTGCTGGTGCAGGTGCGTGATTCTCTGATCGGGTTCGATGGCGAGATGGTCATCGCCGAATGCGCCTGGGTGCTGGACGCCACCGGCATGCGAACCGAGCTGAAGGTCGGCCCGGTGGACGGCTACCGCAGCAAGGCGGCCAAGGCCAGCAAGAAAAAGGGCGGCGGCGCCTCTTGGGCAGACGTAAAGAGGTGAACGCATATGAATGATCTGGCAAGGCTCATGGCGCCCTACGCGCGCCGGCTGAGCAACCTGCTGGCGCGCGGCAAGGTGCTGGCGGTGAATGCCGCCAGCAAGATGCAGACCCTGCAGCTGGGCCTGCTGGCCGGCGAGCGCAAGGACGGCGTGGAACACTTCGAGCCCTACGGCTTCACCAGCTGCCCGCTGCCAGGTGCCGAGCACGTGACGGTGTTTATGGACGGCGACCGCAGCCACGGCATCACCATCGTTGTGGCAGACCGGCGCTACCGCCTCATCGGCCTGCAGCCGGGAGAGGCGGCACTGCATGACGACCAGGGCCAAAAGGTACACCTCACGCGCAACGGCATCGAGATCGTCACTGCCAAGAGGCTGCGCATGGTGGCGAAGAACATCGAACATCACGCAACCGAGTCCTACAGCTGGGATGTGGCCGGATTCGGAGAGAGCTACAAATACACCGGCGGCACCAGCTGGGAGCACAAAACCTGGCAGATCGGCGCCACCGTGACGGCGGTCCCGCAGTCCATCAACCCGCCTGAAGGCCCCTGACCATGATCAACGATCAACCGCTGACCGTCGTGATAGACGGCCGGTCGTTCCCGCTCGGCCTGGACGGCGCAGACCCGCTGGTGCGCGCCGTGGTGGTGAGCCTCTTCACCTGGCGCCGCGCCAACGCAGACGACGAGCTGCCCGGCGACCTGCGCATGGGCTGGTGGGGCGACAGCTACGCCACCGTGCCCAATGACCGCATTGGCTCGCGGCTGTGGCTGCTCTCGCGCGCCAAGCAGGTGCCCGAGACCATCACCCGCGCGCGTGAGTACGCCGAAGAGGCGCTCAAGTGGCTGGTGGACGACGGCGTGGCCGCCCGCGTGCAGGTGCAGGCCGAGCGCATGGGCGTGGACGGCCTGGCGCTGGGGGTGCAGGTTTTCAAGACCGCGGGCAAGCCTGCGGTGGATGTGCGATTCACCGACGTTTGGGAGTTCCTCCATGTATAGCCGCCCCACGCTGGCACAGATCATCGAGCGGGTGCGCACCGACGTGCTCACCCGCCTGAGCATGGACGACGTGCTGCGCCGCTCTGACGCCGAGGTGTACGCCCGCGTGATCGGCGCCGTCACCCACGGGCTGTACGGCTTCATTGACTGGCTGTCCAACCAGCTCATCTACGACACCGCCGAGCGCGAGTACCTGGAGCGCTGGGCAAGCATCTGGGGCATCAGCCGCGAGGCCGCAGCCGCGGCCACCGGCTCGGTGACCTTCACAAAGCAGGCCGGCGCCGTCATCCCCGCCGGCGCGCTGCTGCAGGCGCTGGACGGCGTGCAGTACGTCACCACCGCAGACGCCACCGAGAGCAGCCCCACCAGCGCCGCAGCGCCCGTTGCTGCTGTGGTGCCGGCAGCGGCCGGCAACCGCGCCACGGGCCAGACATTGACCCTGGTGTCACCCATCGCCGGTGTGCAGCCAGGCGCGCTGGCCAGCGCCCTGGTGGGCGGTGCGGACGAAGAGTCCGACGAATCCCTGCGCGCCAGCCTGTTGCGCCGCATCCAGCAGCCGCCGCAGGGCGGCGCGGCTGACGACTACGTCACCTGGGCGCTGGAGGTTCCGGGCGTTACCCGCGCATGGGTGTACCCCGGTGAGCTGGGTGTGGGCACTGTGGTGGTGCGCTTTGTGCGCGACAACGACGTGAGCCCCATCCCCGACAGCGGTGAGGTGGCTGCAGTGCAGGCGTACATCGACGCGCGGCGCCCCGTCACTGCACAGGTGACTGTGGTGGCGCCGGTGGCGGTGCCGCTGAACTTCAGCATTTCCGGCTTGGTGCCGGACACGCCGACGGTGCGCGCCGCGGTGGAGGCCGAGCTGGCCGACCTGCTGCTGCGTACCGCACAGCCGGGCGGCACCATCCTGCTCAGCCACATCCGTGCGGCAATCTCTGCCGCAGCGGGTGAGAGCGACTACACGTTGGTCTCGCCCACGGGCAGCGTCACCAACACGGTGGGCAACATGAGCACCATGGGGGCTGTGTCATGGCCCTGACCGCAGAAGACTACCTGCGCCAGCTGCAGGCGCTGCTGCCCCCAGGCCCTGCCTGGCCGCAAGACGACGACGCCCCCAGCACCCGGCTGTTGGCTGGCCTGGCGGCCGAGCTGGCCCGCGTGGACGGCCGTGCGCGCCAGTTGCTGGAAGAGGCAGACCCCCGCACCGCCAGCGAGCTGTTTGCCGACTGGGAGCGCGTGGCCGGCCTGCCCGATGCCTGCGCCGTGGCCTTTGGCGGCCCTCAGACCAGTGCCCAGCGGCGAGCCGCGCTGGTGGGCAGGCTCACCACGCTGGGCGGGCAGTCTCGGGCGTACTTCATCGGCCTGGCCGCCGCGCTGGGCTACGCCATCACCATCACCGAGTTCCACGAGCACACCGTTGACGACGATGTTGACCACCCCCTGATGGGCGAAGACTGGAACTTCGCCTGGCAAGTCAACGCCGCTATCGACACCGTGCACGAACTCACCGTGGACGGCACCGTTGACGACCCCCTTGCCTGGTGGGGCAACGCCCTGCTGGAGTGCGTCATCGAGCGCGTGGCGCCGGCGCACACGGATGTTCTATTCAGTTACACATAAGGAGCACAGCTCATGGATCGCGTTTTTGAAGCCAACGTATCGGCCACGCCGCCGTCTGCGCCCGCCAGCCCGGCAGCGGGGTACCCCCGCGCGGGAAACCCCAGCACGGGCACCGAAGCCACCAAGCTCGGCCCGTACTGGTACCACATGATCACGGAGAGCCTGCGCAAGCTCATCGTGGATGCCGGCCTCACGCCTGACCATACCAATCTCAACCTGGTCAGCCAGGCAGTGCAGGCCATGATCGCCGGCGGTTCGGCAAACGACTACAAGACCAGCGTCCGCTTCACCACTACCGGCAATATCGTCCTGTCAGGCCTGGGCACGCAGGCCGGGGGTGACTGGGGCGCAGCGCTGACGGCTGGGGACCGCATCCTATCCAAAGATCAGACAACGGGCAGCCAGAACGGCATCTACATCGCGGCAGCGGGCGCATGGGTGCGCGCCACCGACGCTGATGGCGTTGGCGAGTTGACCAGCGGCGCAGTCATCGCTGTGGAAGAGGGGGCGACGCTGGCCGACAGCCAGTGGATGCTGACTGCGGATGGCGCCATCACGATTGGCACGACCGCGTTGACATTTGCCCGCAAGGACGGGTCCACGGTGCCTGATGCGTCAACTACGGTAAAGGGCAAGGTACAGCTTGCTACTGCTGCCGTAACGCAAGGCGGAACCAACGGAACTGATGCCGTGACATCTACCGGACTGGCTGCGACCATGCTTGGTGGTGTTGGTCAGGCTTATACGGACGTAACGGGTAGCCGAGCAGCGGGCACGAATTACACCAACAGCACAGGGCGACCCATTGAGGTTCAGGTGAATACAACCATCGCGACGAATGGTAGGTTGCAGCCTACGGTCGACGGAGTGGCGCTCCCCGAAAGCCACGACTCCGTTACCGGGGGATCAAAAGCATACGTTTCTTTTATGGTTCCGAATGGAAAGGTCTATTCCGTCGCCGTTCCAATTGGATCAATTGAAAAATGGGTGGAACTGAGGTAATTACATGAAGCACTACAAAGACCCCAACACCAGCGCGCTGTACGCCTACGAAGAAGATGGCAGCCAGGATGACATCATCCCGGCGCATCTGGTGAGTATCACCAGCGCCGAGGCCGATGCGATTCGCGCGGCCCTCGTGCCTCAGCCGACTGTGCAGGACCAGATCGTGGCCATCGAGGCTACCATCACGCAGCGGCGCCTGCGAGAGGCACTCCTGGGCACCGATGCAGGGTGGCTAGCCAACGTGGATGCGCAGATTGCGGCCCTGCGCGCGCAGTTGTAAGACCAGTACCGCACACTTCCTCAAGCAGCAAGCGCACCCCTGGCCGGTTTAAAGCCTGCTGTCCCCAACAAAGCCACCTTCGGGTGGCTTTTTGTTTTTACCTACAAGAAGCGAGGAGGGCTTCATGGCCGACGCATCCATCCCCACCATCATCGTCACCGGCGCTGTGACGGCGGCCCTGGGGCCAGCGCTCGGCCCCCTGAGCCTCATCATCTTCGCCGCCGTGGCTGGCAGTGCCTTGGCCATGCGGCGGGTGAAGATGGAAAGCCTTTGGCACGGTGTCTGGTTCATCCTGGTAGGGGTGCTCACGGCGCTGTGCCTTGCTGGCTCCATCGCCTGGGCGCTGGACCACTACTACGAGGTTCCGTGGCATGTGACGCTGTTGCCCAGTAGCTTCCTCATCAGCCTGGGGCGCAACGTGCTACAGCCAATGGTGGAGCGCACAGGCGGCATGTTGACGGGCATCTTGAAATTCATCGCCGAAATCAAGTGGGGTGGCAAATGATGGATCTGCTCCTTCTGCTCCTGCAGGCGGCCTTTGCGGCCGCGCTGGCCTGGTCTTGCTTCTGCCGCATCGTCAAGATGGACGACACCACGGTGCCAGAGGTCAGCTTGGCCATCTGGTTCGAAGGGCTTGCCGCCGGCTTGGTGCTGGTGGGGCCATACATGCCGCTGTTGTGGCCACAGCTGTGCATCTGGAAGCCACTCACGACGCCTATGGGCATCTGGCTGGTGCTCATCCTGGCCGCTGCCCTGGTGCAGATTGCAACGGCCAGGTATTGGCGGTGCGGGGTTCCTGTGGACTTTGTGAAGGAGGGGTAGGCTATGAAACGAAATACCAGCCAGTGGCTCAGCGTACTGCTGCACTGTGGCGTGCGGGTCCAGGTGGGCAGCATCTGGGCGCCGATCTTCGCGCAGGTGATCGATGAGACCACCTTCAGCAAGGGCGAAGATGAGGTGCCTGATTTTCTGAGCCAGATCCTGCACGAGAGCAAGCTGCTGGAGGATCTGGAGGAAGACCTCCACTACGTCACGCCAGGCCGGCTCATGGCCGTGTGGCCGCGCCGCTTCCTCAGCCTGGCCGACGAGCGGCCCTATTTGCGCAACCCGGAGGCGTTGGCCAACAAGGTCTACGGCGGCCGCATGGGCAACATTCAGCCGGGCTGGGGATGGCGCTACCGTGGCAGTGGTCTCATCCAGATCACGGGCGCAGACAACTACCGCGCCGTCCAGGCTGCCACTGGCGTGCCGGTGTTCGACCACCCCGAGCTGCTGCGCCAAGCCACACCGGAGGCCTTGCGTGTGGTCATCGCCTGGTGGGAGGGCAATGTGCCTGACGTGTGCATGGGAAACGTGCGCAAGGTCACCCGGGCTGTCAACGGCGGCACCAACGGCCTGCAGGACCGGATTGCCCTGGCCGACAAGGCAAGCGAGGCGCTGACATGACCACCACCCGCCGTCACAAGGGCCGTAGCGCCCCGCGCAAGCGAGCCACCAAGCCGCGGCTGGCCACCATCAACCAGGCGTACGCCAATCAGATCCAAGAGATCGACGAGCGCAACCAGAACAAGCGGCTCTACCCGGAGCCGGAGCCGAAAGGACGGTACGTGCCATGAATCCCTATCTCATCATCGCCGCGCTAGTGGCCGTCATAGGCGCAGGCTGGGGCGGTTTCGGCCTCGGCGTCGATCATCAGAAAGTGGCCGATGCCGACCGCGACAAGGCTGTGCATGAGGCTGGCGACCTGGCTGGAAAACAGGCGGCCAGAGCCATCAGCCAGATCCGCATTAACAACACCACCATCCAGCAGGAGATCCAGCATGAAACCCGCACTGAGCGCGTGTACCTTGATTGCCGCCACACTCCTGACGGGCTGCTCCTCGTCAATGCCGCCCTCACCGGAGCCGAGCGCCCTGGTGGTGGCCAGCTGCCCAAAGTTGACCCCGCTGGCCGATGACAGCTTTGCCGCCACCACCGAAAAGCTCGTCCAGGTCGCTGGCCAGTACCGTGAGTGCCGCGCGGCCGCCGGCGTCAAGGACTGACCTGGTCGACCACCTGCAGGCCTACCGTGCGCGTCTGCTCAAGGCGGGCCGCCTGCTGGAGGCGCGAGCCGTGGCGCACTGCATCGAGCTGATGCGCAGAAGTTGATTGCAGCTGTCACCAGCCCGGGTCTTGATCAGGGGCTCGGGACCTCATACCCCTCCGCCTTCGGGTGGAGGGGTTTTTTTCGTTTTCAAACTACTGGATATTGGACAGTGTCTAATATTCTGTCTAACAGCCAAGAAAAAAGCACCTAGCGCCTAAGCGCTAAGTGCTTGTTTTCATTCGGTTTTTATGGCTCCTCGACCTGGGCTCGAACCAGGGACCTACGGATTAACAGTCCGGCGCTCTACCGACTGAGCTATCGAGGAACAAGACTTAAATTATAGCGTTTTTTTTTGAGGCTTCGCAAGCACGTTTGAAAATTTTTGAGTTCATCAACGTGTGCGCAGTGTCTCCATCTGCAACTGGAGTTGGGCCGCTGCGGCTTCTGGATTGTCGGCACCGGTGATGGCGCGTACCACGGCCACGGAGCCCACGCCGCTGGAGATCACCAAGGGCATTTTTTCGCCATCGATGCCGCCAATGGCCACCAGCGGGTAGTCGCGCATCAGGCGGGCATAGGCATGCAGGCGACTGGCGCCTTGCGGTGCGGTGGCCATGCGCTTGAGTGTGGTGGGGAACACCGCCCCCATGGCGATGTAGCTCGGGCTGACACGGTCGGCGCGCAACATCTCGGCGTAGCCGTGGCTGGACAGCCCCAGGCGCAGGCCGGCGGTGCGGATGGCGGCAAGGTCGGCCACGTCCAGGTCTTCCTGGCCAAGATGCACGCCATAGGCGCCGGCTTCGATGGCGGCTTGCCAGTGGTCGTTGATGAACAGGAGGGCATCGGTGCCGCGCACCGCCTCTACCGCAGCCTGCACCTCTCGGCGGATGGCGCTGGTGTCATCGGACTTGAAACGCAACTGCACCGTCGGCACGCCGGCACGCGCCATGCGGCCGACCCAAGCGGCATCCGGCAGAACGGCATAAAGGCCGAGCGCTTTCGGGCAGGGCGGGAAGGCATCGCTGCGCGGCCAGGGGCGCATGCCGAAGTCGGCGGGCTCATCGGGCCAGGCTTGCGCGTCGAAACGGCTGGTGCGGCGGACCATGGCCTGCCATGCCAGACCGAGACATTCGGCGTCGATCTCGACAAAGCCGAGGCTCAGGCAGGCCTGCTTGGCGCTACGGTAGACCGGATCTTCATGCGTGTAGTGCAAGGCCGGCTCGCCTACGACAGGCAGGGCGAGGTGCTGGTGCGCAGCGACGATGGCCTGCGCTTCGGGTGTCAAAGGTGTCATATCAGTTTCTCCACTGCGCCGGGCGCGGCCTGCAACGCATGCCAGGATCGGATCGGACAACGCGACACGTCGTGCGCGCAGCCTGGGGGTGTTTCACTGGTTATGCCAGAAGGGCGTGCCGAGTACGGGCGTGCTCGGCTGGGCGGCATCCTGCTCGGCCATGGTGCCGGAGCGGTACGCATCACGCCCGGCCTGGGTGGCGGCGGCAAAGGCCCCCGCCATGACCACCGGTTCCTGCGCCAGCGCCACGGCGGTGTTGAGCAGCACGCCGTCGAAACCCCACTCCATCACCTGGCAGGCGTGCGAGGGGCGGCCCAGGCCGGCATCCACGATCATCGGCACGTCGAGCCGTTCGCGCAGCACGCGCATGGCGTAGGGGTTGACCGGGCCCTTGCCGGTGCCGATGGGCGCGGCCCAGGGCATGACGGCCTGACAGCCCACGTCCACCAGGCGCTGGCACAGCACCAGGTCCTCGGTGCAATAGGGCAGTACCTTGAAACCGTTCTTGATCAGCCAGCTCGCAGCCTCCACCAGGTTGAGCGTGTCGGGCTGCAGGGTGTAGTCGTCACCGATCAGCTCGAGCTTGACCCACGGCGTCTCGAACACCTCACGCGCCATTTGCGCCGTGGTGATGGCTTCCTGGATGCTGTGGCAGCCAGCGGTATTGGGCAGTACCGGCACGTTCAAGGCCTTCAGCAAGTCCCAGAAGCTGTTGCCACTTTCACCCGGGGTGGCCGTCTGCCGGCGTAGCGAAGCGGTCAACATGGCAGGCTTGGCCTGTTCGACGGCCGCTTTGAGCACGGCGGGCGAGGGGTAGCGCGAGGTGCCCAGCAGCAGGCGGCTGTGGAAGGTCTCGCCGTAAAGGACGAGCGGGTCTTGAATTGATTCGGTTTGCATTTCAGTGGTCCATGTCGTTTGCGATGGCATATGTGTGAGAGCACCCAACCGGGAAACGCCGTGGCATCGGCTTAGCCGGGCCACTGGCGTTGCCCCCTGCAAGGGGGGTGGCGAAGCGACACGCGGTGCGCGCAGCCTGGGGGTGTGCCATGTCAGCCGCCAGTGACGGGAAAGATGATGTCGATGCGGTCGCCAGGCTGGATCCGGTGCGCCACGTACTGCGTTCTGGGCACGAACTGCGTGTTGACGGCGGCCGCGAACGGCGGTTTGGCTTCGATCGCGGCAATGGCGTCAAGCAGCGTTGCACCGTCGGCGAGTTCGTGTTCGTTCTTGTTGATGAAAACTTTCATGGGTTCAGGATGGCACGGTTTCCATGTGCAGATGGAGCGATGCCGCCAGTGTAGTGCGCTGGTCGCGCACCAGTTCCAGCACCGAATCGAGCAGGGCCGGCGAAATCATGAAGCCATGGCGGTACATGCCGTTGATCTGCAGGGTGCGCGCGCCCAATCGGCGGATCGCGGGCAGGTTGTCCGGCAGGGTGGGCCGGCACTGGGTGGCGATTTCCAGGATACGCGCCTCGGCAAAGCCGCTGTGCACCGAATAGGCGGCGCTCAGCAGTTCCAGCGTGGAGCGCACGCTCGGCGGAGAGAGGTCTTCGCTTTCGATCTCGGTGGCGCCGATCACGAACACATGGTCCTGTTTCGGCGCAATGTACACGGCGTAGCGTGGGTGAACCAGCCGTGTCGGGCGGCTCAGTGAGACTTCTGGCGCATGGATGCGTGCCACTTCGCCACGGATGCCGCGCAGCTGGGGCCATTGGGCCTGGGCACCCAGGCCGCGGCAGTCGAACACCCAGTCGGGCTGGCCGGTGGTGCCGGGCTTGAAATCCTGCGGCGCGCGCGGGCTGTTCCAGTGCAATTCAACCTTTTGCGTCTGCAGCTCGTGCAGCAGGACCGCCAGCAGCTGGCGGCCGTCGATCTGGCCCTCGCCAGGCAGGTACAACCCTTGGGCGAAACGGTTGCCCAGGGACGGTTCGAGCCGCGACACGCCGGCCGTATCCAGGGATTGCATCTCCGGCAGGGTGGGCACTTTCGCATGGGCGGCCTGCAATTCGCGGGCGAAGCGCTGGGCCTCGGCTGCATCCTGCCGGTGCCACAGGATGAGCGTACCTTCGCGCTGGAAGTACACCGGCTGTGACAGCTCGGCCAGCAACTCAGGCCAGCGCTGGAGCGAGTAGCGTCCCATATCCACGACACTGGTTTCGGTGACGGCCGACTCGGCCAGGGGCGCAATCATGGCGGCCGCAATGCGCGCCGGCGAACCCAGCGCGTCGGCGCCGCCGGCTTCGTAAACGGTGACGGCATGGCCGGCGCGCGCGAGTTGCCAAGCCAGCAGGCGGCCCATCAGGCCGGCGCCGAGCACCACGGAGGAGGGACGAGAAAGACTCATTTCAGTGTTTCCAGAATGGTTGATGTGACCCAGCACGCATGACGTGACCCAAACCAGGAACGCCGTGGAACCGGCTTGGCCGGTCCACAGGCGTTGCCCCCTGCAAGGGGGATGGCGGAGCGACACGCAGTGCACGAAGCCTGGGGGTGTTCAGTTTGGCCTGATAATTTTCGTCATGACGAAAACGACTTTGACTGGAAGCGAAAAACATTACCCGCGCGTGCTGTCCATCGCGGGCTCCGACAGCGGCGGTGGCGCCGGCATCCAGGCCGACCTGAAGACCTTCAGTGCCTTGGGCTGCTACGGCATGACGGCGATCACCGCCATTACGGCGCAAAACACGCAGGGCGTGCGCGCCATCCACGGCGTGCCGCCCGACATCCTGCAGGCGCAGATCGAAGCCGTGGTGGAAGACATCGGTGTCGACGCAGTGAAGATCGGCATGCTGCACGCGCCCGAGGTGGTGCGGGTGGTGGCGCAGGCCATCCGCCGTTTCGGACTCAAGCAGGTGGTGCTCGACCCGGTGATGGTGGCGACCAGTGGTGACCGCCTGATTGCGGCGGAAACTGTGCAGGTGCTGGTGCAGGAGCTGTTCCCGCTGGCGACCGTCATCACGCCCAACCTGGACGAGGCCGAGCTGCTGCTGGGCCATCCAATTGCGGGCATCGATGCGCTGGAACCGGCAGCACGCGAGCTGCAGGCCTTGGGCGCGTCCAGCGTGCTGCTCAAGGGCGGGCACTTGCCGGGAAATGAGGTGGTCGATGTGCTGCTGCAGCCGGGTCAACCGGCGCAGCGCCTGGCCTCGCAACGCATTGAGAGCCGCAATGTGCATGGCACCGGCTGCACGCTGTCGTCGGCCATTGCCGCCCATCTGGCACTGGGTCTGGATCTGGCTGCCGCTGTGGCCCAGGCACGCGCCTACATTCTGCAGGCGATCGCTGCCGGCGCCGACGTGCGCACCGGCCACGGTCACGGCCCGCTCAATCACGGTCACGCGCCGATGGCGATGCAGATCCTGTCTGCGCCCCGATGACTTGCACACATGCGTCATTGCATTCGTTTCACAGGCGGGGACGGCTGGCGGCGGGGCAGCGGTTCATCCAGATCGATGACCTGCCCGTTGGGCCTGCTTCCCTGCGCGAGGATTACCTCAGTCAGGTTCAAAGGGACTGTCTCAGTCGCCGCCTGAATAGCCAGACAGCAACACCCCTAGCGAATGTGCTCGATGAGCACATGGGCGAATTTTAGCGCCCGGGGGCCAAAGAAAAAGCCCGCCGAATGGCGGGCTTGGTCTGATTTGGCGTTTTATTGACCGGGGTCAGTCCATGGCCCCCACGCTCGACACTGCCGTGCTCTCGCTGCCCCCCGAGGGGGCATTCGTCGCCTTGGGAGCGGCCCGGCAGCGACTCAGTCGAACACCGGGGTTTCCACGCCCAGCACCTTGTGCAGCTTGGGGCTGGTGGTGGTGTACTGCAGGTGGACCTTCTTCTCCGGGAAGATGAAGGGCATGGCGCCGAAGGCGGCCAAGGCGCACTCGTGGAAGCCCGAGAGGATGAGCTTCTTCTTGCCCGGGTAGGTGTTGATGTCGCCCACGGCGAAGATGCCGGGCACGCTGGTGGAGAACTTTTCGGTGTCCACCACCAGCTGCTTGCGCTCGATGGCCAGACCCCAGTCGGCGATCGGGCCCAGCTTCGGGCTCAGGCCGAAGAACACCAGCAGAACGTCCATGGGCACCACGCGGGTGACACCGTCGCCGCCGGTGACCTTCACCGCGCTGAGCTTGCCGTCCTTCTCTTCAAAGCCGGTGACTTGGCCGACGATGAACTGCATCTCGTAGGCGTCGCACAGTTCCTTCATCTTGGCCACGCTGGCCGGTGCCGCCTTGAAGCCGTCGCGGCGGTGCAGCAGGATCACGCTCTCGGCCTTGTTCTGGCCTTCAGCGGTGAAGTTCAGCGTCCAGTCGAGCGCCGAGTCGCCGCCACCGATGATCATCAGGTTCTTGCCGGCGAAGTCGGCCGGATTTTTGACACGGTAGAACAGCTGCGAGCCTTCGAACTTGTCCAGGCCTTCGACCTTCAGCGTGCGCGGCTGGAAAGCACCCACGCCGGCGGCGATGAAGATGGTTTTGGTCAGGAACTGGGTGCCCCTGGAGGTCTCGACGAAGAAGCGGCCATCGTCCTGCTTCTGCACCACGGTCACTTCCTGCCCAAGGTGGAACGTCGCGCCGAAAGGCTCGATCTGCTTGAGCAGGGAGTCCGTGAGCTCCTTGCCGGTGCACACCGGCACGGCCGGAATGTCGTAGATCGGCTTGTCGGGATAGAGCTCCATGGGCTGGCCGCCGGGGTAGGCGAGCGAGTCGATCACATGGGCCTTGATCTCGAGCAGGCCGAGTTCGAACACCTGGAACAGGCCAACAGGGCCGGCACCGACGATGACGGCATCGGTTTCAATGGGGCCTTCGTGGGCCTGGGCGGTTTTGATCACTTCTTGACTGAGTTTCGGTTCCATGGGCTTAGCGCAGCAGCTCGTTGAGCTTGCCGGTCTTGTCTTTCCACTCCTCCGCATCGGGGAGGGCGGCTTTACGTTTGGTGATGCTCTTCCAGGTCGGCAGCTTGGCCAGTTCGGCATTGAGCTGGGTCATGTGCTGCTGGTCGGACGGCACGTCTTCCTCGGCGTAGATGGCGTTGACCGGGCATTCGGGAATGCAGACGGCGCAGTCGATGCACTCGTCGGGGTCGATGGTCAGGAAATTCGGACCTTCGCGGAAGCAGTCGACGGGGCAAACATCAACGCAATCGGTGTATTTGCAGCGGATGCAGGATTCGGTGACGACGTGAGTCATGCTGTAGTTCTGGAGAGATTGAGTAGAAACCCTTGATTTTATTGGGTTTTGAGAAGCCTTGCGATTGTCGTCCTTGTCGGGGGCAGGGTTGTTGAGATAAGTCAATGCACGAGGAGGGCTCCGGAGGTCTTGTGGGTGGCCGTATCGACCAGGATCAGCGAGCCCAAAACGCGTGAACGGGCGAAGGGCAAGGCGGCAATCGGCTCCTGCAGCGCCAGTTCGATATGGCCGATGGCATTGGGTTCCAGCTGGCTGGCATCCTCCTCGGCCAGGGTGTTGATGTCCAGGCGGTGCACGATGCGCTTGACCTTGGCCTTGACCCAGCGGTGGCCATGCAGGGCCCAGTAGACGCGGCCGGCCACCAGCGCTTCGTCGTCGAGCCAGGCTACGGTGGCCAGCAGCTCGCGGCTGGGCGTCAGGCTGGCACCGCCGGCTTGGTCATCGGTTTCGGCCAACAGCCAGTCACCACGCGACACGTCCACCTCGCGGTCGAGCACGATGCCGGCGCTGTGGCCGGCTGCCACGGTGCCGGGCTGGCGCACATGGTCCAGCACCTGGGCCACGGTGGCGCTTTGTCCGCTGGGGAAAACGCGTACCGTATCGCCGGCCTGCACGCCACCAGCGGCTACGCGGCCCCAGAACACGCGCCGGCCCTGGCTGGTGTCGCTGGAGGAGGAGAATTTCTCCACCCACTGCACCGGGAACGCCAGCGGCAGGTTGGTGTCGGCCGTGGTCACGGGGAGTTGCTCCAGAATGTCCAGCAGCGTCGGGCCGCTGTAGCCGCACCAGTTGGCTTGCGTCGCTGCGTCGACCACATTCCAGCCCTTGAGGGCCGAAACCGGCACGGTGGCCGTCACGCTCAGGCCGGCACTTTCGGCGAAGGCCAGCAAGGCGCTGCGGATGTGGGCAAAGGCCAGGGCCGCATCGGCCACGGCATCGAGCTTGTTGACGGCAAAGACGATGGACGGCACGCGCAGCAGTTTCAGCAGCAGCGAATGGCGCCGGGTCTGCGGCAGCAGGTCCAGACTGGCATTGGCCCAGTCCAGCTTGGTGGCATCTACCAGCACCACAGCGGCGTCGGCGCTCGATGCCGCCGTCACCATGTTGCGGGTGTACTGCTCGTGGCCGGGGGCGTCACCGATGATGAACTTGCGGTTCTCGGTGCTGAAGTAGCGGTAGGCCACGTCGATGGTGATGCCCTGCTCGCGCTCGGCGGAGAGGCCGTCGGTCAGCAGGGCCAGGTCGGTCTCGCCCTGGCGCTGCACACCGGCCAGGTGGTCCTGCAGCACGGCCCGGGTGTCCACCAGCAGGCGGCCGATCAAGGTGCTCTTGCCGTCGTCAACCGAGCCGCAGGTGATGAACTTCAGCGCGGATTGGGTGTCGATTTGGCCCTTGGCCCTTGTCAATTGGGCGCCATCAGCTATGGTTTTAGTAGCGTTTTTCATGTCAAAAATCATTCCAAAGTAACGTGCCTTCAACCCGGGGACACCGCAGAACCGGCTTCGCCGGGCTGCTGGTGTCGCCCCCTGCAAGGGGGGAGGCGGCCACACGAAGTGGGCAAGCCTGGGGGTGAGCTAGAAATACCCGTCTTTCTTGCGTTTCTCCATCGAGGCATCCGAGGTCTTGTCGTCCATGCGCGTGGCGCCGCGTTCGCTCACCTCGGCTCCCAGGGTCTCGATCACGATGTCGCCGGCGGTGGCCGCCAGGCTCGGCACCGGGCAGGTGCAGGTGATGTCTCCCACGGTGCGAAAACGCACGTCACGCACCACCACCTCTTCGCCGTCGCGCGGCGGCGTGATCTCGGTCACCGGCACCAGCAGGCCACGGCGTTCCACCACCTCGCGCGGGTGGGTGTAGTAGATCGAGGGCAGGGCAATCTGCTCGCGCTCGATGTACTGCCAGACGTCGAGTTCGGTCCAGTTGGAGATCGGGAACACGCGGAAATGTTCGCCCGGGGCCAGCCGCGTGTTGAACAGCGTCCACAGCTCAGGGCGCTGGGCTTTCGGGTTCCACTGGCCGAAGCTGTCGCGGTGGCTGAAGATGCGTTCCTTGGCACGCGCCTTTTCCTCGTCGCGCCGGGCGCCGCCGATCAGGGCGTCGAAGCGGAACTCCTCGATCGCCTCCAGCAGCGTGACCGACTGGTGCACATTGCGGCTCTCGCCCGGGTGGGCCAGGCGCACGGTGCCTCGTGCCATCGAGTCTTCGACGCTGCGCACGATCAACTCGGCCTGCAGTTCCTGGGCGCGCTGGTCGCGAAAGGCCGTCACTTCGGGGAAGTTGTGGCCGGTGTCGATCATCAGCAGCGGGTAGGGAATGCGGCCGGCGCCAAAGGCCTTTTCGGCGCACTTGAGCAGCACCAGCGAGTCCTTGCCACCCGAGAACAGCAGGGTCGGGCGCTCGAAGGCGGCCGCCACCTCGCGCAGGATGAAAATGGTTTCCTCTTCCAGCGCATTCAGATGCGCGTTGCTCAGGTGGTGCACAGGCGTGTCCAGTAGTTCGTGTTGTGTGCGAGCGTTCATGGCAGGGTCTTCTTCAGTTTTTCAGTGGGCCAGATGCAAGCCACACTCGCGTTGGTCTTCGCCTTTGGTCGGGTCCACGTAGTCGAAGTTGTTGGGCAAGCCGTGGAGCTCGCAGTACTGGTACAGGTCCTTGGACGACCAGTGCAGCAGCGGGGCGACCTTGATCAGGCCGTCGGGGTTGATGCTTACGGGGTCCATCTGGGCACGCACGGCGCTGTCCGTGGCACGCAGCGCCGTAAACCAGACCCTCGGGGCGGTCTCGCGCAGCGCGCGGGCGAACGGCTCCAGCTTCACTTCCTCGGTAAAGGCCGCGTGGCGCGGATCGTCGAGCGCCGGCACCGGGCCGTCCACCGCCTCGCGGTGCGCGCGCGAACGCAGTGGCAAGTAGATGCGCAGGTTCAGCCCGAGTTGACGGGTCACTTCATCTGCATAGCGGTAGGTGGCTTCGGTGTTGTAGCCGTTGTCCATCCAGATCACCGGCACATCCGGTTGCACGCGCGTGATCAGGTGCAGGATCACCGCCTCGAAGGGGCGGAAATTGGTGGTGACGATAGCCTTCTGGCCCAGGCCGAGCGCCCACTTCACCAGGGCGGTGGCGTCACGGCCATGCTGGGCGTTGATGTGCGCGAGATCGAGGGTGCTGATGGCATTCATCTCAGGCCGCCTTCTGGAAATGGGGTTTCACCTGCACCGCGTCGCCCTGGTAGTAGGCCGGGTAGCGCGCCAGTTGACGCTCGGCGATGGCCAGGTCCTGGTCGGCGCGCAGCACGGCCACCGTGAAGCCGCTGCGGGCCATCTGCTGCAGCTGGTCGGCCAGCACGTCGCCGGTGGCACGGATCTCGCCCGCGAAACCGAGGCGGCGGCGCAGCAGGAAGGCCTGGCTGAAGGCGCGGCCGTCGGTGAACTTGGGGAAGTGCAGGTCGATGCGGTCAACCTCGGCCAGCGAGACGGCGCGCGGATCGGCATCGTTCGCGAGTTCTATCACATTCTGGCCTTCTGACGCCGTCGAATGGTTGTGAGCAGCTATCAATTTCATAGTATTCATTCCTTCAGGCGGCCTGCGCATGGGCTTGCGTGCGACGCTCGATGTCATGGCGCACCTGGTTGGCGGCCTGCTTGAACGGCTCGGCGCCGATGCGGCGCAGCGTCTCGATGAAACGCTCACCCGTGGTGCGCTGCTCACGGTAGGTTTCCAGCACGGCCTCGATCACGTCCGGCACTTCGGCGCTGGAGAACGACGGGCCGACCACCTTGCCAGCGCCGGCCGGGCCGGACAGCGTGGTGCCGTCGGAGCCGCCCAGCGTGACCTGGTACCACTCCTTGCCGTCTTTGTCGACGCCCAGGATGCCGATATGGCCGCTGTGGTGGTGGCCGCAGGAGTTCATGCAGCCGCTGATGTGCAGGTCGATCTCGCCCAGGTCGTGCAGTTCGTCCAAGTCCTGGTAGCGCTCGGTGATGGCGGCGGCCACCGGAATGGAGCGCGCATTGGCCAGGTCGCAGAAGTCGCCGCCGGGGCAGGCGATCATGTCGGTCAGCAGGCCGATGTTGGGCTTGGTCAGGCCAAGGCGGCGCGCCTCGCGCCAGAGCTCGGGCAACTGGTCGCAGCGCACCCAGGGCAACACCAGGTTCTGGCTGTGCGTGACGCGCACTTCGCCGGCGCTGAAACGCTCGCTGAGTTCGGCCACGGCGTCGAGCTGGTCGGCGGTGGCATCGCCCGGTGCCTGGCCCAGGCGCTTGAAGGAGAGCGTGACGGCGCGCAGGTCAGGGTTCTTGTGCGCGGCCACGTTCTGGTGCAGCCAGCGGCCGAATTCCACGTCGTCCTCGGCCGCGGCGCGCAGGATATGGGCGATCTTGGCATCGGCGCTTTTGCGGTCGCAGTTCAGGGCCGGCGGTACGAACGAGGCGCTGACGCGCTCGAACTCGGCGGCGGTGATGGTGTGCGGCGCGCCGTCCTTCTCAACGATCTCGCGGTACTCGGTTTCCACCTCGTCGATATAGCGCTGGCCTTCGGCCTTCACCAGGATCTTGATGCGCGCCTTGTAGGCGTTGTCGCGCCGGCCCCAGCGGTTGT